>JACCDZ010800022.1_pt1 | contig 22859 bp, 20 predicted proteins | sample 7449551 | NCBI WGS metagenome assembly JACCDZ01 (sample SAMN15323452, study PRJNA562643) | freshwater metagenome | isolation source: river surface water | place: USA:Blue River Watershed | collected 2017-08-18 | reverse complement strand
CTACATGTCCGGATACGTTTTATGTCCGATTCACGCAAAAGCATAAACTCAAGCAGTTCATGCTCTTTGATGCGAAAGGGACCCCTATTGACGTAGGGTTTCAGCCAAGGAACACCACGAATTGGGAGCATCGTGTTCAGCTGCCTTGTTTACCGGCAGGCCAATATACGATTAGTTATATGGTAAAGGGTCGGGATTTACACGAGATAACCAATAATGTTAGCTTCACTGTGAAATAATTTGCGGCGGTTCCAGGTACTGCTGTTACGCCGTGACCTTGTACCGTCGCGCACGTTTCAGAGACCACTTCGCTCAAATGAGCAGACGAGCACAGCTCTCGTCTGCTCTGTATCAGAAAGCGAAATTTTACTTAACATTCGTAATGACGTACGTTTTATCCACGTGGGCAAGTTCAACAATTACAATCTTTCCGATAACGAGCTTGTCCAGTAATCTTTTATCTTTAACCTTGAATCCCATGGTCATCGCGGGCCAATTCAGGCTTTGGATTGGGTCATGGGCCAGAGTGACGACACCGGCAGTCATATCAACTTTAGTTACTTTGCCTTTTGCTACATGGACTGTTTGAGTGGCCGGGACCGTCTCCATCGGCATGTCCTCCATCGCCTTTGACTGTGCAGTTGCTACAGCTGGCGACAACACAAGCATGGCTGCAAATAAGTGAGTTAATCGTGTCTTCATGTTCAATGTTCTCCAGTTATTGTGAAGGTGGCATACCGGTTTCTGGTAAATCCAGAGATCGGGGTTTTGTATCAAGGTGATTGCGCTCTTGAAGAGAAGGCTCAACTGCATGCGGCTTCCGCCGACGCCGGTGCATCAGATAGTAGGCTGCCGGGATCACAAACATCGACAAGAGCGGTGCCGTGATCATGCCACCGACCATGGGGGCTGCAATACGCTGCATCACTTCGCTGCCAGTGCCACCTCCCCACATGATGGGTAACAGGCCAGCCAGGATCACCGCGACCGTCATCGCCTTGGGGCGTACGCGCTGGACTGCGCCTTCACGGATGGCGTCGAGTAAGTCTGCTTCGCTGGTCAGGTGCTCTGCGACACGTACCGTCCAGGCCTGTTTGAGGTAGAGCAACATAATCACACCGAATTCGGCCGCGACGCCAGCGAGCGCGATAAAGCCCACTACAACCGCGACTGACAGGTTGTAGCCCAGCCCATACAACAACCAGATGCCGCCAACCAACGCAAATGGCAGTGTTGCCATCAGCAAGAAGGCTTCACCGAAGTGCTTGAAGATCAGGTACAGCAGAACAAAAATGATGAGCAGTGTGAATGGTACCACCAGCTTGAGCTTGGCGGTGGCACGCTCCAGAAACTCAAATTGTCCGGACCACGACACCGAATAACCAGGCGGTAACTTTACCTGAGCAGCAACCACTTGCTGCATGTCGTGCACCGCCGAGCCCAGATCACGACCGCGCAGATCGACATAGACGAAACCAGCCAAACGAGCGTTCTCGCTACGCAGCATCGGAGGACCATCGTCGATGTGAATGTCGGCCACATCATCCAATACCAGCTGTTGGCCACGTTGAGTTACGATGGGCAATTGACGTAGCCTGTCGAGCGAATCACGCACCTCACGTGGATAACGCACGTTGATCGGATACCGCTGCAAACCCTCAATAGTTTCGCCGATGTTCATCCCGCCCACAGTACTTGCCACCACCGATTGCACGTCGGCGATGTTTAGCCCAAAACGGGCCGCATGTTCCCGCTGAATGTTGACATTGATATAACGCCCGCCGGTGAGGCGCTCGGCAAACGCGCTGGTAACCCCGGGTACTTGCTTGATGGCGCGCTCGATTTCGCCGGTGAGCCGGTTGATGACCGTCAGGTCACTGCCCAGTACCTTCACGCCAACCGGGCTCTTGATGCCTGTGGCCAGCATATCCAGCCGGTTACGAATGGGCGGGATCCAGATATTGGTCAACCCCGGGACCCGCACGGTATTGTCCAGCTCTTCAACAAGCTTCTCGGGAGTCATGCCTGGTCGCCATTCGCTTCTGGGTTTGAACTGAATGACGGTTTCAAACATCTCGATGGGTGCAGGATCCGTGGCCGTCACCGCATTGCCTGCCTTACCGTACACAGTGGCCACTTCGGGCACTGCCTTGATCAGCCGATCGGTTTGTTGCAGTAACTGGCTTGCTTTGCTCACCGACAGGCCAGGCAGTGCGGTTGGCATATAGAGCAAATCCCCCTCGTCAAGGGGAGGCATGAACTCGCTGCCCAGATGTTGCAAGGGCCAAAGGCTCACAAAGAACAGCAAGACAGCAGCGCCAATGGCAGTTTTGGGGAAACGAAGTACGATGTCCAGCAACGGTCGGTAAAGGGCGATCATGAGTCGGTTAAGCGGGTTTTTCTGCTCGTCCGGAATGCGCCCCCGGATCAGGTAGCCCATCAGCACTGGGATCAGCGTCACTGCTAAACCCGCGCTTGCCGCCATGGCGTAGGTCTTGGTAAAGGCCAGCGGCGAGAACAACCGGCCTTCTTGTGCTTCCAGTGCAAAGACTGGCACAAACGACAGGGTGATGATCAGCAAGGAAAAAAACAGGGCAGGCCCCACCTCGGCAGCCGCATCGCCAATCACCTGCCAGCGGGCATCGCCGCTCAGTTGGTCATCTGGATGGTCATGCTTCCATTTTTCCAGGTGCTTATGAGCGTTTTCAATCATCACCACAGCGGCGTCAACCATCGCGCCGATAGCGATGGCGATACCGCCTAATGACATGATGTTGGCGTTGACGCCTTGCCAATGCATGACGATGAATGCCGCGAGGATCCCCAAAGGCAGAGAAATGATGGCAACCAGCGCCGAACGCAGGTGAAAAAGGAACAACGCGCAAACGACGGCCACAACGATAAATTCCTCAACCAGCTTGTGGCTCAGGTTTTCGATTGCACGCCCGATGAGGCCAGAGCGGTCATAGGTTGGCACTATCTCGACGCCTTGCGGCAAACTCGTTTTCAGGCTCGTGAGCTTTTCTTTGACGGCTTTAATAGTTGCAAGCGCATTCTCGCCTGAACGCATTACAATCACGCCACCGACCGCTTCACCTTCACCGTCCAGTTCACCAACACCACGTCGCATTTCTGGGCCAATCTGAACTACAGCGACATCACCCAACAGCACTGAAATTCCGGCATCGCTGGTCAGGAGCGGTATTGACCGAAAGTCGTCCAGCGTTTGCAGGTACCCGGACGCACGCACCATAAACTCGGCTTCGCCCATTTCAAGCACTGAACCACCCACTTCCTGATTGGCGCGGCGGATGGCCTCAATCACTTGACTGTGAGGAATACGATAAGCAGCCAATTTGTCCGGATCCAGAACCACCTGGTACTGGCGCACCATTCCCCCGATGGTCGCTACTTCCGCCACGCCGGGCACCGTTTTTAGCTCGAATTTCAGAAACCAGTCTTGCAGGCTACGCAGTTGGGATAAATCCAGCTGACCGGTTTTGTCGATGAGGGCATATTGGTAAATCCAGCCGACGCCGGTTGCATCCGGCCCCAGTGCTGACGTCGCGCCGGAGGGCAAGCGCGATTGGACCTGGCTGAGGTATTCCAGTACACGAGAGCGGGCCCAATAAAGATCGGTACCATCCTTAAACAACACATACACGTAACTGTCCCCGAAAAACGAGTAGCCGCGGACGACCCGGGCACCCGGTACCGACAGCATCGTGGTGGTGAGTGGATAGGTGACCTGATTTTCGACCAGTTGCGGCGCCTGTCCTGGCCAGGTGGTGCGAATGATAACCTGAGTGTCGGACAGATCAGGCAACGCATCCAGCGGTGTACGGATCAGCGACAGCACGCCCCAGGCTGCCAACAGTACGGTTGCGATCAGCACGAGAAAACGGTTGTGGATGGACCAATAGATCAGACGGGCAATCATTGGATATCTCCTTGAGCGGCGTTATTCGTTTGCCAGTGCACAATGTGCGGTGCATCACCCTCGCGGATGATAAACTCGATGCGGATCTCATCCCCGGCAAATAGTTTGTGCGACACATCCGGTGCCAGTAAAAAATCCATCGTCATTCCCGGCCATTTCAGCGCAGGAATATCCGGATGTGTCAGCGTCACCGTGCTATCGGATACGGCTTCGACACGCGCGGTCGTGTGGTAGAGCTGCGGCATGGCGCTGGCGTCCACAGGCGCAGACTCCTTATCCGAAGACAATCGCGCCTCCACGCCTTTGAGGCTGGCTTCGGAGTCAATCAGAAACTGTCCGGACACCACGATCTCTTCGCCCACAACAAGACCGGACAGAACCTCGGTTTGGCCATACTGTTCACGTCCTACTTGTACTTCTACCGGACGAAATGCGCCGTTGTCGACGACCATAACCAGTGTGCGTTTCCCGGTGCGAACCAGCGCTTCACTGGGTATCAGTAAAGCTTCTCGCGGTATGCCTGTGCTGAGTTGCATCTGCACGAACATTCCGGGTACCAGTTTCTCTTTGGTGTTCACAAGTAACATGCGTGCCTTGCGGGTACGCGTCGTTGGACTGACCTCAGGTAACAAAGACTGCACCTCGCCGCGAATTACCTCACTGGGCCAAGCCGCGGTCTGTGCAATGACCTGAGCGCCAGTAAGAATCTGCGTTGCCTGACTCTCCGGCACTTCGGCGTGCACCCAGACCGATGAGAGGTCATTGATCCCCATCAGCGGATCCCCAGTCATCACGGTACTGCCCTCACGAACCATCAGGTCTGTGACTACGCCGGACACTGGTGCGGTCAGGGTCACGCGGGCTTGTACTTGTCCGCTGCGCTCAACCATGGCAATTTGCATCTCACTCATCCCTGCTTGTCGCATCCGCTGCCGTGCGGACTGAGCGAGGGTCTCCAGCCCGTTCCCTCGTAACTGCCTGGCTGTGAGGTAGTCTTCCTGCACCGCAATCCAGTCCGGTACATACAGCTCCAGTAGCGGTTGCCCTTTTTTCACCCGGTCCAGCGCAGCACGCACATGCAACTTCTCCACAAAGCCAGTGGCGCGAGCCTGCACCATGATTTGACTGTACTCGTTCCAGGCTACGATACCGGCCGCCGACAGGTCGGGTGCTAATTGCCCGGATATGACTTTGGTTGTCCGCATCCCCAGATTCTGCAAAGTGCGGGCACTGACAGATAGTGTGCCGGTGTCGGTCCCTTCGCCGCCGGCATAGGCGGGAACCAGCATCATGTCCATAAAGGGCGACTTGCCGGGGGCTTCGAATTTTTTCCCGGGGACCATGGGGTCGTGATAATGAAGGATTTTTCGACCAGTGATTGGATCAACATCACCGGCCTTAAGTCCCGTTTCAATATGACGTTTTGTGGCGGTGCTGCCCTCGGGGATACCCCAGCCTGACGGGTCGATAACGGCTGTTGCTGGTGCGCCAGCGCTTTCAGTGCTGGCAGCGTTTGGCGCATGTGCCATCCCGTTATAAAGCCCCAGTTGGTAGAGGCCAAAACCGCTTCCTATAAGCACAACAATAACCAGTAGCCCAAGCATCGAGACTTTTTTGTTCATGGTGATTGCTCCGGGTTGAGGTGATTTAACGGATGGTCGGATGTCAGTTGCTCCTGAGAGAACAGGTACTCCAGTTCGACCCACCAGGCGGCCGTCTGTTTTTCAATACGTAGCCGTTCCAGACGGGTGTCCGTCACCATGCGCTGGGCTTCAAGGACTGCAGACAGTGGTGCTTTGCCACTTCGAAAATCGGCTTCCAACACTTGCACTCGTTCTGCTGCCAGTGGGATCAAGGTTCTGTCGTAGTCGGCAAGGCGATTTTTGTTGCCGCGCCAATTGGCGAGTAGCTGCTGTAAATCGAACAGAAGTTCACGCCGCATCTCTTCGCGCTCAAACCTCAATTGCTCAACCAATTGCATTTTTGCAGAATACTCACGGTCTTGTTTATTAGTCTGATCCCATTGCAGTGGAATAGAAACGCCTAACGACACCATGTCACCGAATTGGCTACCGCGTTTGCTGTACATCAATGACCAGCTCCAGTCAGCGTTTTTTTCTTGTGCTGCAACATCAGCCTCGGCTTGAGCCACCCGTTCGCGGGCAGTGATCACGGCGATGTCAGAATGCCGGTCAATGTCGTGGTGCACTGCCTGTTGGGTATGGCTTATTTTGGGCAAGAGACCCAGTGGCCGCTCGCCTATATCACCCACCCAGCGGTTCAGTTGCGCCCGGGTCGTCGCAAGCTCTGCATCCGCGAGATGTAATCGCTCGTCAATTTGTGCAAGCGAAGTACGCGCAGCAAGCACGTCTGCCTGGCTGCTGCGCCCGCTGCGATAGGCTGCCTCAATCGCTGCGCTGACTTTTTGAGCATCCTCACGTTGACGCATTAAAAGGTCTTTCACTTGTTCCTGGAAATACCGGTCGAACCAGGCACCTGCGGTTTGTGCGAGTAATCTGGTCTTCTGCCAGGATTTCAAGGCAGTTACTGCCTCGGCTTCGCGCTCGTAACGCGCGGCGCGTGCCTGGCGTTTTTCAATGCCCGTAAAGGTTTGCATCAGGCTTACAGAGCGCATGGTCATGAAGTCGTTTGCGATTTGGTAGCGCATCGGCCCCTCAATGGGGAGATTGTCCACGGACAAACGCAGCTCAGGATCTGGCAGACGACCGGCAGAAACAGCCATTTCCCGTGCAGCACGGGTCGCGGCATCGTGAGCTTGCAGTGACGCTGAACGAGATTGCGCAGCAGTTAAAGCCGCATCCAATGTGAGGGGATGGGGTGATGGTTGCGCTGATACAAAGTTGGCCATACCAACTGAAACAACAACCGTGATCAGAGTGCCGAGCTTGTGCAGCCAGTCACGGTGTTTACCGCGAACAGGAGGCGTCGAGCCTGCCAAAGAGGGGCGTGAATGCATTGTCTAACTCCATGTGTCATGAATGCCGAGCGATTGGTTGAGCAAGGCAAAAGAACTGCGAACCTTAACAAGGTTGTTAGTTACATTGTATTTACACAGAATTAGCTAAAGGATGGAGGTCGCCAAACACCCGAAGGTTCAAACGAAGTAAAAAGAGTTGTCTGCATCGGCACAGGATCCGATGTGAATGCGATTGGCATATGCGTGCTCTGCGGCGGAGTAATCAGAGTACTTGAGAAAACACACCGTTTGTCCGACTTGCAAAGCTGGCCAGTTTTTTTAAAAGTTTCGTCATCATTGCAGCAATCAGATTTTGATTGAGTAGTAGAGTCGGACGACATGGAAACGCTGCTCATATCGCTCATGGGGCATGGCTTCTGAAAGACATGCGCACTCACGCTACCTTGAAAGGCAACGAATAAGCAAAGTAAATACATCCAAATCGTAATACGCATATTATGAGCCTAGCAAATATTGCGGTTCAGTTAAATGAATTAATCAAAATATTCTAGCTTTATGAGTGTATTTATCATTAAAAACAATATGTTAAATAGATTTTTGTGAAATAAATTCAGAATCCCGTTGGTACCTCTGCAAGGATCACCGCGATCGTCATCGCCTTGGGCCGTACACGCTGGACTGCGCCTTCACGGATGGCGTCGAGCAGATCTGCTTTGCTGGTCAACTGCTGTGCGACACGTGCCGTCCAGGCCTGTTTGAGGTAGTGCAGCATAATCACGCCGAATGCGGCCGCGACGCCCGCGAGCTCGATAAAGCCTATGACAACCGCTACTGACAGGTTGTACCCTAATCCATACAGCAACCCGACACCTCCAACCAACGCCAATGGTAGCGTTGCCATCGGTAAGAAGGCTGCACCGAAGTGCTTGAAGGTCAGATACTGCAGCACGCCAATGATGATTGGCGTAAATGGAACCATCAGCTTGTGCTTGGCGGTGTACACACCAGAAACTCAACTGCCTGGACAACGACATCGAATAGCCGTGCGGTAACTTCACCTGAATGGTGGGCACATCATCCAATACAAGTTGTTGGCCGCTTTGAGTTACAATGGTAATTGTAATAGTTCAACTCAAGTGATTACGACACAAAGCTTTTGAGTATAGATCCTAAAAAATGCGTGCTTGGTGCCGTTTAAGGAAGTTTGATGATATCGGTGACAACGTCAGTAATCATTAAACAACAAAAGTTGTTGAAAGCTGCCATCTAGCATTTTGCCACCATGCGTTCAAACTGGGCAAAGTTAGCTTGAACTTTTATGCAAACAGCGTTATGTTAGAGAGGTATCAATTTCGAGTACTTTCATGTTTCGTAGAACTTGGATAATCATTGTATTGTTAAGTCTGTTCCTTTTGAAGGGAACTGGGCTTTATGCTATGGTGCATTGCCAGACGGTTCCTGCCAACGTTGAAGCAAGTATGACGACACATCATAAAGGCATGATGGCCGAACATGGACATGAGAGTGTTTCGCCGGTTTCGGATACAAATTCACCGATTGATATGGATTTGACCAGTGTTTGTCAGGCATGTGATGACTGCTGTACTATCCACTGTGTTGCCTTTCCTTTCACCCCCGAAGTATCAGTCAGTGATACTCATGACAAAGTTCTTCAATACACTTACTTCCATTCCAGCGCCATTATTCCTACTCAAGAACGACCACCTAAATTTGCTTAATCTTCACGACTAACGACATTAGCCGAGTCATTTATCTGCAACTTTGATCATCATTGTTGGCTGTTCGGCTAAGCTGTTTTAATTTCAGTTTGAAGAGAATTTTTGTATGAAAAAAAAACGATTGAAGTGTTGGGGAAAACGCTCAACTCTGTTCGTGCTATCTGCATTATTGCTGTTATCAAGTCTGGAGGCTGCAGAGCTACCTATGCCTGAGTCATTACGATCTGATGCACAGGGCCTGACCATCACCTATGTTCCGGTCAAAGTAATTCAAGTCAAAGCCCCATCGGTTTCCCCCTGGAAAGAGACAAATCAGCGTGTCGGAGAAATAGGTGGGTGGATGTTCTATGCCACAGAAGCCGCCTCAGATGGCGAGAACCCACATAAAACTCACCACAAGCCGGTATCGGAAAACCATGAGGGGCACAAGTAATGCGAGTGCATACATACAGAGCCAATACAGTAAGGCTTCCGTCGCCAAAAGCATCGTTCTTAGCCATAAGCATTGTGTTTATCCTGTCAGGCTGTGCGGTTGATCCAGGAAATAGCGTTGATGTAATTCAAAAGGAAATTGCGAGCATAGCGCCTACACCTTTAATGCTGATTCAAGACAATGAGCAACAACGAAGTGTCGATCAGCGGGTAAATGCTCTACTGCTGCAGCCTCTGACTTTAGACTCTGCAGTCGAAATTGCGACACTCAATAACAAGTCGATACAAGCAGCGCTCCATAGTTTAGGTATTTCCGCCGTTGAATTGCAGCAGGCTACCCAATTGCCTAATCCGGGCATAACGCTTACTCGGAGCACTTCAGATGGCTCGTATTCAACCGAGCTGGAGTTTGGCATCAATCTGTTATCGGTTTTAACGTTGCCCAAAGTCCGTTCGATCGAAACTCAGCGATTTCAGCAGGAACGACTGAGTACTGCGCAGGAAATAGCGAGCATAATCAACGAAACAAAAATTGCCTACTGGAATGCTGTCGCAGCTCGAGAGGTACTTAGTTACATCGAAAAAGTGCATACAACAACCCAGGCCAGTGCTGAATTAGCCAATCGGATGACAGCAGCAGGCAACTTCAGCAAGTTAGATTACTTGCGAGAGCAAGGACAGCTCAGTGAGGCAACCTTAAATTTAGTCACAGCGCGGCAAGCTGTGTACTCAAGCACCGAACAACTGAATCGTTTGTTAGGTTTGTGGAGCAACATTCAAAAAATCCAGCTCCCTGAACGCTTACCTGAACTGCCAACAGAAATCAGACAAGTTGCTGAACTCGAAGCAAACGCATTGGAACAACGATTGGATGTAAAACTGGCAAAAATGAAGCTACAGATGATCGCAGCTAACGCTGGGCTAACCAAAGCTACTCGTTTTATTAATGCGTTCGATTTTGAAGCCGGTGGCAATACGAAAGACAGTAGTGAACGTAGTTACAGTGCATCTCTGGAACTACCTATTTTTGACTGGGGGAACTATCGCGTCAGGAAGGTAGAAGCAGAGTACTGGCAAGCATTTAATGAAGCTACAGCTACCGGGGTAAATGCCCGCTCAGAGATCAGAGAAAGATATTTAATTTACAGATCAATGTATGACCTTGCGTCCCATTACAAAAGCAATGTGCTGCCTATTCAACAACAAATCGCAGAGGAAAATCAGCTGCGTTATAACGGTATGTTTATCAGCGTATTTGAGCTCGTTGCTGATGCACGAAATCAAATCTCAGCAGTCACTGGATATGTCAATGCAGCTAAAGACTTTTGGGTGGCTAAATCCCAGTTGGATCTGGCATTAATTGGTGCTCCTGTCGTCGTTGGAGATGCCGAACAAACAAAACCAGCCGCTAAAGCCGAATCTGCAGGCCATTAAGGAGATTTTATGTATTCTCGTCGTGATTTAATCAAAAGCCTGGGAGTTATTGCCGCAGGTGTCGGTGTTGCCGCTGTCAGTCGCTCGGCGCTGGCTGGTGTACCTGAAGTCGTTAGTCAAACATCTCCGGATACCATGCCACCGTTGATGCCAGCAAATGGAAGACCCTACAATCCTGTTGTTACACTGAATGGCTGGACTTTGCCGTGGCGGATGAACAATGGGGTTAAAGAGTTTCATTTGGTTGCTGAGCCTGTGGTGCGGGAGTTGGCTCCAGGGATGAAAGCCCACTTGTGGGGCTATAACGGTCAGTCTCCTGGCCCGACAATTGAAGTCGTTGAAGGAGACCGAGTCCGTATTTTTGTGACGAACAAGTTACCTGAGCATACCTCCATACACTGGCATGGCCAAAGGCTGCCAAATGGCATGGATGGCGTCGCTGGATTAAATCAGCCTGCCATTCCATCAGGAAAAACCTTCGTCTATGAATTTGTTGCGCGTCGCCCAGGCACCTTCATGTATCACCCGCATGCAGATGAAATGGTACAAATGGCGATGGGAATGATGGGATTTTGGATCACGCACCCAAAAGAAGCTCATCCTCACATCGCTGAAGTGGACAGAGACTTCGTGTTTTTGCTGAATGCGTATGACATCGAACCTGGTAGCTACACGCCAAAAATAATGACGATGTTGGATTTCAATTTGTGGACGTGGAACAGCCGGACATTCCCAGGTATCGATCCTCTGGTTGTTCGTAAAAATGACAACGTACGGATCCGGGTTGGCAATCTGACGATGACCAACCATCCAATTCATGTTCACGGACATGAGTTCACGGTCACGGGCACAGATGGCGGTCCAACCCCACCAGGCAGCCGCTGGCCTGAGGTCACGACTGATATTGCGGTTGGACAAATGCGTCAGATTGAATTCCTTGCTGATGAAGTGGGCGACTGGGCATTTCATTGCCACAAGTCTCATCACACCATGAATGCTATGGGTCATGACATCCCCACGATGATTGGTGTTGATCACAGCGGACTCAGCAAAAAAATCCATACTCTGGTACCCGATTATATGGTGATGGGTGAACGCGGCATGGCTGATATGGCCGAAATGACAATGCCTTTACCAGACAATACATTGCCAATGATGACAGGAGATGGACCTTTTGGTTCGGTTGAAATGGGAGGCATGTTTAGCGTACTTAAAGTGCGTGAAGATCAAGCTCCCAATGATTACAAAGATCCGGGTTGGTTCAAACACCCGGAAGGAACCGTTGCCAGAGAATGGACTGGAGACGTCGGCCAACCTACTCGTTCGAAAGAGCAGGGCGGAAACCTGATGCCTTTGAAGCAAACCCCTCAAAGTACCGTAGAAATGAAAGTTCGCAAACCAAAAGCCCACAGTGGCCACAACTAACCAATAAAGGTGATTTATGAAAACTATCAATTTAAAACTTTTAGCTCTGGCTTTTATGGCAACAACAACTGTTCCTGTCATTGCACAAGAAGAGCATGCACATGATGCACATCAGGCTGAGGTTACAGCCGAAGCATCGCAAATGACGATGGCGACTATTCGTAAGCTCGATCCGGACAATGGAAAAATCACTCTGAAGCATGAGGCGATCAAAAATCTTAAAATGCCAGGGATGACGATGGTGTTCCAAATCGAAGACAAAGCACTCTTCAACGGTTTGAGCGAAGGAGATATGGTGCAGTTTAAAGCAGAGAAAAAGGGTACTGCTCTCGTTGTGACTTCACTTGAAAAAATGCAACACAAAGGTCACTAAGGAATTCACTAGATGCTTACTCTTTTCAACATACAACGTCAGCTCAGACTATTCACAATAGTATGTGTCGGGTTGTTCTCAGCGACAGCGTTTGCCCATACCAGTCTGAAATCTTCAGTGCCGGCTGATGGACAAACTGTTCCGGAAGTTCGTCAGATCAGCGTTGAATTTGGTGCTGCAATCCGCTTGATGGCTTTTACACTGACGGATGCATCAGGGAATACAATCCCCACTGATTTTGCGCGGACTTCAATTAATCAGTCCAGATTCGATATCGGTGTCGGGACGCAATTGTCACACACCTCTTATCGGATTGCATGGATGGCAATGGGCGATGACGGACATAAAATTGATGGGACCTTTCGTTTTACCGTCGATCCAACCGCCAGTGCAACGGCTCACATTGCTGCGCAAGAAGACAAACCTGTCTTATGGTCAGGAATGGAGCTTGACGCTGCTAAAGCCGTTTTACAGTTTCATAAAGCCTTGAAAGATGGAGACAAGGCCACTGTAAAACGATTGTTAGCTGACAAGGTGATGATTTTTGAAGGTGGTGGTGTTGAGCGTTCTGAAGCAGAGTATGAACACCATCATATGTCAGCAGATATGGCATACCTCAAAGAAATGTCGGTGAAAACGCTTGAGCACCATGTAACCGTATCAGGAACCAGTGCTGTGTCTTTATCACGTTCCAAGGTGAATGGAACCTACAAAGGCAAAATTGTTGATCGCGAAGGGATGGAAACCATCACATTGCAAAAGCAAGACGATGCGTGGTTAATCACCCACATTCATTGGTCAAATTAATTTTTGTAACAACCGAGGGAGCTATGCTCCCTCTTTAGGATCTTTGAGTGGACATCATCGAAATATCTTCCTGGCTGGCACGAGTTATGTTCTATGCAGCAACTGCCGCTGTCATAGGAGGTTTGTTTCTTCGAGGCTTGAGCGAAAACCACATAGGTATTGTGGAGTGGCTACGTTGCTATATCCGTTGGGGCTCGTTGATTGGCATGATTAGTATTGTGATTTCATGCTTAAGTCAGCTGTTTATGTTTGGAGGACTGAGTATTAGCAGTTTGTCGGACTGGGACACCTTGGCAATGCTTCTCAACAGTACGTTAGGGTGGTCATGGAGTCTGGCCTTTTCTGGCTTTTTGGGCTGTTTTGTTGGGACTCTGGATAAAATAAAAGACTCAACATGTCTGCAATTGACCACCTCAGGAACTTTTGTTGTTGTGCTCTCTTTTTGGTTTACAGGTCATCTTGTTGACTCTCACTGGTATGAGCATCTTTCTCTTTTAATACATGTTGTCGCAATGAGCTTGTGGCTGGGGGCTCTCTTGCCGTTATGGAAAGTGACAACGATCGCAGATTTGGATCTGATGCGTCGCATCATGCTCAAATTTGGTAAAATTGCGCTCTTTTTTATCCCTGTATTGCTCATGGCTGGGCTGTTCATGCTGTTGTTTTTATTGGAAGATTTTCGTTTGCTGCTTCAGGATAGTTATGGGCAAACCATGCTCGCCAAACTGTTTGCTGTAACTCTATTACTTGGACTTGGCGCTTTAAACAAGCTAGTGCTTGTACCTCGTTTACCAGTGGTTGATATTGTCTATCGATTACGAAAGTCGATTGTCATTGAAATGGTCGTGGGAGGATGTGTGCTTGGTCTTACAGCATTAGCGACTGTGATCATTGGACTGGAACGTTGATCAGAACCAAATTCCAAACGAGAATACCGGCAGATTACTGCCGGTATTCTTCACATCAGATAAATTAGTCCATGTATTTTGCGTTGCATACGAAGCGCTGGGACGTTATTTAACGCCTAAAACTCAATTAATGTTTAGCTAACTAAATACATCAAATGCGATGGATGAACGTTCAACACCTTGCTCCTGAAGATACGTGATCGTGTCATCCATCAGCCCTTTAGGGCCGCAGAGGTAAAATGTTGATTTTTCATAATTTATGTTTCCTGGATTGCAACAGAGCCGGCCTGCACCGGTGTTTTATGTCGTTTTACTGCGCGCTCAAATGTTATACAACACCATACCGGTATATACAACATGTGTCAGTGACATTTTTAAAAACTTGGTTTTGGTGTAAAAACAGCAATCGTTGGAATAGAAATTGACAGAGAGCCTTCGCTGTATATACTGGCGGTGTGATGTTACGGAACTGTTGTATTAGATTTTATTCAATTGATTAGATCAGAGACCTGACAGTGAGAATTGGCATTGACTCGTAGAGCATTTGTGAATTTGCACTAAACGTTGACCATAAAATAGGCCGCATGAGTGAAGCTAAGTAGCCTAATAAAACTCATTCAAGGTAACCTGTACGCGTATGACTCTTCCTAAATATCGTGTGATCTCCAACGAAATCAGAGCAAAAATAGATTCAAATGTATGGAAAGAGGGGTATCAGATCCCCTCTGAGACAGAGTTAGCTGTGCAGTTTTCTGCAAGCCGAATGACCGCAAGAAAAGCTGTAGATGAGCTGGTTTATAGCGGACTTCTTGAGCGTGTACCTAGTGTTGGTACTTTTGTCAAATCTATCTCTCCACAAAGCTCACTGTTGGAGATCCGCAATATTGCCGATGAGATTTTATCCCGCGGTCATACGCACAAGATGACAGTGCTGAGTAAGTTGACCTTGGTTCCGAATGATTCAATTGCATTTACATTTTCGTTGCACAGCAAATCTGTGTTCAAAATTATTATTATTCACTGGGAGAACGATTTACCTATCCAGTTGGAAGAGCGGTATGTCAATGCAGAGAAAGTGCCACTGTTTTTTCAACAAGATTTCAGCAAAATGACTGCCAATGAATATCTGATGTCTGTCGCTCCAGCCACAGAAGCTGAAATCACGGTCGAAGCAGTAATGCCGACAAAAATACTTAAACATAACCTGCATTTAGATGAGAATACTCCTTGCCTTAAAGTCACTAGGGTTACTTATTCCCGTGGACAGCCAATCAGTTATGCTGTTTTATATCACCCTGCAAATCGTTTTAAGCTAACTGGGCATCTGAGATTAGATAACTAACCATTTACATCGACTCTGCGTTAAACAAAAAACAAACCCCGGAAAAACCGAGGTTCGTTGTTCAGTTAAGCCATCTTTGCTGGCTTTTGTTACGTGTGACAACTGTTTGACGGATTACAGCAGTTGGCTTTTTGCGATGTTGCTGAATAACCTGCGTCTTTTATTGCATCAGCAATCTCCTCCGCACTCAGTGTACTGTATACAGAGACAGTGGCATTGACTAAATCTGCTTCGACTTTAGCATCATCCTGCAGCTGCAAAATGGCTCTGGTTATCAGACTAGCGCAATGACCACATGTCATATCCGCGACTCGAAATTTCATCATATTGAATCTCCTCTGGTGAACTCATTTCATAGGCTGAGGGATATCACCGTGGCAGAGTCAAGTCTGTTTTTAATTATTTTAAAAAAGTGTTTGACCTTCCCACGGTGGCAAGGTTTAGCCTTGCTTTACCTGACCACACTTGTCAGCTGGGAGTAATGACCATGCCAGCAACTATGCAGTTTAAGATTAAAGGTATGACATGCGCATCATGCGCCAACCGGGTTGAGAAAGCGTTATTGTCAGTCCCAGGCATCACGCAGGCCAGTGTAAATCTGGCAACAGAGACAGCTACTGTTGCCGGCGATACTGGAACCACCGATGTAGAGGCTGCAGTAAAAGCTGCGGGTTATCAGCTTGATATCAGCGAGCGACAATTTGCAATAAAAGGGATGACTTGTGCATCTTGCGCAGGTCGGGTTGAAAAGAGCCTGCTCAAGGTGCCAGGCGTGCTGTCTGCGAGCGTTAATCTGGCAACTGAGCAGGTCAGCCTGCGATTAACCACGTCTGTCAGTGATGAAAGCCTGTTGCAAGCGGTGACCGCCGCCGGGTATGAACTCATCATTGAAAGCGCAGCTACAACGGTTACCTCACAAACAACGGAACTGGCGTTTTATCAGAAAGACAGCTGGCCGGTGATAGGCGCTGCTTTATTGACATTACCGCTAGTGCTGCCGATGTTTGGCGTATTATTTGGGGGAGATTGGATGCTTCCCGCATTCTGGCAATGGTTGTTGGCGACACCGGTCCAGTTTTATTTTGGCGCCCGCTTTTATAAAGCAGGTTGGCACGCATTAAAAGCACTGACCGGCAATATGGATTTACTGGTGTCTATCGGGACCAGCGCCGCTTACGGTTTGTCGCTCTATCTGTGGTATAGCTTTGACGGCCATCACGGAGCCCCTCACTTGTATTTTGAAAGCAGCGCCGCAGTGCTGACACTGGTATTGCTCGGTAAATTCCTGGAAAAACGGGCAAAAAAACGTACGACAGATGCCTTACAAGCACTTGAGAATCTGAAACCTACAGCAGCCACCGTCTGGCGTGACAATCGCTGGCAAAGTATTGCTGCGGCCGCATTAACCAAAGGCGATATAGTGAAGGTGCTACCGGGTGATCGCATTCCAGCCGACGGCAAGGTGGTCAATGGTAGCAGCCATGTCGATGAAGCCCTGATCAGCGGTGAAAGCACTCCATTACACAAAAGTGTGGGTGATCACCTGACCGGTGGCGCGATCAATCTGGACGGCTTGCTGGAGTTTGAAGCCACTGCCGTAGGTGCAGAATCAACCCTGGCAAAAATCATTCGTTTAGTCGAGCAGGCACAAGGCGCCAAAGCACCGGTGCAGGCTTTGGTAGACAAGATCAGCAGTATTTTTGTACCTATGGTGTTATTGATTGCTTTAAGCACAGTGCTGATTTGGGGATTGGTGTTGAATGACTGGACTCAGGGCATCTTACATGCAGTCGCAGTGCTGGTGATTGCCTGTCCTTGTGCGCTGGGTCTGGCTACACCGGCAGCTATTATGGCAGGCACCGGCACAGCCGCTCGGCACGGCATACTTGTCAAGGACGCCGTGGCACTGGAGCAAGCTACAAAAATCGACTACGTGGTATTTGATAAAACCGGCACCCTGACCGAGGGTAAGCCGGAACTGATGCAAATTACCTCATTCAAGGACGACGACAGAGCCCTGACGGCCCTTGCTTATGCTTTGTCGCAACACAGTGAGCACCCTCTGGCCAAAGCCGTCGTGAACTATGCTCAATCGCAGCAAATCCAACTGTCCGAGGTGAGTCAATTTACTGTCGTGGCCGGTAAAGGAGTAAAAGCCCTGGTCGACCAACGCGACATTTTACTGGGGTCTAGCAACTGGATGCGTGAACTTGGTTTAGCACTACCCACGGGGCAAGTTCAGATCCAAGGGGCTTCCGTGTCGTGGCTGGCAGAAATAACTGGCGGTAAAACAGAACTGCTGGGGCTGTTATGTTTTGCTGACAAAGCCAAACCTGAAGCAAAAGCAGCAGTCCAGAAGCTTCAGCACAGGGGTATCAAGGTTGCGATGCTGACCGGCGACTCCAAAGACAGTGCCAACTATATAGCCCAACAGCTGGGGCTGGATAACGTACAGGCTGAGGTGTTACCCCAGGGCAAAGCGCAGGCGGTTGCAGACTATCAGGCGCAAGGATTTAAAGTGGCAATGGTTGGTGATGGCATCAACGATGCGCCGGCACTAGCCCAGGCAGATTTGGGAATTGCGATGGCGACCGGTACCGAAGTGGCGGTCAGCGCTTCAGCCATTACACTAATGCGTGGGAACCCGGCGCTGGTTGCCTCCGCGCTGTTGCTGGCAAGCGCCACTTATCGGAATATTCAACAGAATTTGTTTTGGGCATTTGCATTTAATACTATAGGTATCCCACTTGCCGCAATGGGGTTTTTAAACCCGGTCATTGCCGGCGCCGCGATGGCCTGTAGCAGTGTATTCGTTGTAACCAACGCACTGCGTCTGCAACGTATGTCTTTCTGAATAAGGAGAAACACATGGCAACTTTACTGACGATTGGTGATGCAGCGAAAGCCAGTGGATTAAGCGCCAAAATGATCCGGCACTACGAACAGTCGGGGTTACTGCGAAAATCACCACGTACCGATACGGGTTACCGACTTTATAATAGCGAACAGGTTAATCAGTTACGCTTTATCCGTCAGGCCCGTAATCTTGGTTTTTCGCTGTCGGATATCCACTCCCTTCTGGAGCTTTGGCAAAACCCGGAACGCGAAAGCAGGGCTGTAAAGCAGTTGGCAACGCAGCATCTGGATGAAATCGCCGCCAAAATTACTGAGCTGCAACACATGCAGCAGGTGCTAACGCAACTGGCTGACAGTTGCCGTGGCGACGGCAGTCCCCACTGTAATATTCTTAATCAACTTGCAAAACCTGCCTAAATGCCTTGGGGCCAGACGTAGGTGCCGTCTAGCCCACCCTAAACATAACTTCAACTTTAGTCTGCTTAAGAAGCATGCCGACGTGAACATCTTAAGACTAGATGTAGTGGCTCGCAAATATCATTCCACAGGCTTGATTACATCCAGTCTTCCCGACTCAAATTAACTGACAATAAGCCGAATGTTCGGCTCACAATCACTGCAAACGAGATTTCCATTATTAATAACGAGCTTGAATTTATCTTTATGGGCTCACATTAACTGGCTACAGTTGTCATTCATTATGCTCAGTGGACAGTCGCATAAATTTACAAATGTTGGAGTTGCCGTGACCAGCAACCAGCATTGAGGTTATCAATGAACAGCGTTATAGCTGATCGAAATCCTCAGGAAGCAAAATCTCGTACTAATGTTATTGATGGCTAATTTTGGATTATAATAGACCGTATGTAAGTACGGTAAATGGACGTAACTTTGTATACAATCGGCCAATTAGCTAATGCAGCTGTCGTTAACGTTGAAACTATCCGCTACTACGAACGCCGCGGTCTTGTTGAACAGCCTGGTAAACCGACACAGGGGTTTCGCCGGTATCCTGTCACTACCCTGAATCGGCTTCGATTTATCAAGCGGGCGCAGGAGTTAGGGTTCACACTGGAAGAAATCCATCATCTGCTCACACTCAATGATACCCCATGTCAGGGCGTTCAGGACGTGGCCACACTCAAGCTTGCCAATGTCCGCTCAAAGATTGCAGATCTGCAGAGTCTGGAACTTGTTCTTCATCACCTGCTGAGCCAATGCGCATCCAATCCGGATCAGACCCATTGCCCCATTATCGAATCCCTACAACCACATAACAACTAAACCCACCGATTGGGCTTGACTCCGTACTATGGTACGGCATCTACACTGACACCGATAGCTCTAATCCCAGGAGTAAAACGTGTCCATAAAAGAGTCAAATCTCCCCGTTATCGGTGGAATAGTTGCGGCTATTGGTGCAGGCGTTTGTTGTGCCGGTCCTTTCGTTTTGTTGCTACTTGGGGTGAGTGGTTCCTGGATTGGTCATTTGACCATGTTAGAACCTTATCGCCCTATTTTTATTCTGCTGGTTTTAACCTCGTTTGGATTTGCTGGCTGGAAGGTCTATCGACCTACTGACATGTGCGCTCCAGGAACAGTCTGTGCAGTTCCCCAAGTGCGAAAACGCAGGCAGGTGATCTTTTGGTTATCAGCACTCACAGCATTAATGTTAGTCACCAGCAATTATTGGATTGTCTGGTTCGCCTGAATACTTTTTACCCTCAATTTTGTTAACGTTTTATACGTTATTGGAGCGAATGATGAAGAAAATCACCTTGTTGTTTTTGCTAACGTTGACCAGCCTGAGCGCTATAGCCGAAACGAAAACGGTTACGTTGGAAGTTCCGACCATGAACTGCGTCACTTGTCCGTTTACGGTCAAAAAAGCCTTACAAAATGTCGAGGGCGTCAGTAAAGCTGAAGTCACCTTTGACACCAAGTTAGCAGTAGTCACCTTCGATGACGAAAAAACCACGGTGAAAGCACTGACTGAAGCCACCACTAACGCGGGTTATCCGTCAACGGTCAAAGAGTAAAGCGCGGAAAGACTACTACGATTACGGACACTGTTTCGGCGATAAGCTGAGCTTGTTGGTTTGCAATAATTAACAATCGCAGAAAATACATCTGTGCTGTTGAGGAACGAAAATGCTCTTGTTATCGATAAAAGGGATGACCTGCCCAAGCTGTGTCTCCCATATTAAAGATGCGCTCGATGCGACCGAAGGAGTGAATAACGTTGAGATCTCCTATGCAAATGCCAGCGCAGCGGTCACCACAAACGGGAAGGTAAGTGTGGCGGATCTCGTCAAGGCGGTTAAAACTCTGGGTTATGCTGCACAAGTCAATCCAGAACCTCAAACTTGTTTTGACAACACTAATCTCAGCAATACAGAAAATATCAGCCCACAACAGGTGGTGATCATTGGCAGTGGCTCTGGTGCTTTTGCCTGTGCGATTAAAGCTGCTGACGGAGGAGCTAAGGTTACGCTCATCGAAGGTGCGGATGTTATTGGCGGCTGCTGTGTCAATGTCGGCTGTGTCCCGTCCAAGATCCTGATCCGCGCCGCACAACTGGCGCAGCAACAACGAAACAATCCTTTTATCGGATTGGCAAATCATTCACCCCAGCTCAATCGCGCACTGTTGGCTGAGCAACAAACAGCGCTTGTCGAAGAATTACGCGTGGCAAAATACCAAAATATTCTGGATATCAATCCGGCACTGAGTTTGATAAAAGGTTGGGCGACTTTCAAAAACGCGAACACTTTGATTGTCAGCAAAAGTGATGGCTCCCAACAAGAAATACACGCTGACAAGGTGCTGATTGCTACCGGTTCGAGCCCGACCATCCCACCTATTGAAGGTCTGAGCGAAACCCCGTACTGGACTTCTTCTGAAGCGCTGTTTGCGACTGAACTACCAGAACATCTGGTCATCATTGGATCTTCTGTCGTTGCGCTGGAAATTGCTCAGGCTTATCGCCGTTTAGGCAGTGACGTTACCCTATTGGCCAGACACACGCTTCTTTATCGCGATGAGCCGTTACTCGGTGAAAAATTAACAGACTGCTTTGAGAATGAAGGTATCAGGGTTCTAAACCATACCGAGGCGTCACATGTTTCCCATGACGGACGGCAGTTTACCTTGAAAACCAATGCAGGCACTTTACGCTGTGACAAGCTTCTAATATGCACAGGGCGTCATGCAAATACAGCCAGTCTTAACCTCGATGCAGTTGGGATCAGGACAGACAAACACGGGGCGATCATCGTTAACGAGATGATGGAAACAAGCGTTCCAGGGGTTTATGCCGCAGGTGATTGTTCCACTATGCCGCAGTTTGTATATGTCGCTGCGGCGGCGGGTAGCCGCGCAGGAATGAATATGACCGGTGGCGAGAGTAAACTTGACCTATCCTCGATGCCGGCGGTCATTTTTACCGATCCGCAGGTTGCAACCGTCGGACTGACGGAAGTTGAGGCCAGACAGCAGGGTATTCACACGGACAGCCGGGTACTCGACATGAAAAATGTACCCAGAGCACTGGCCAATTTCGAAACTGACGGCTTTATCAAGCTGGTGATTGAAAAGACCACAGGAAGACTGATTGGTGCACAACTTTTGGCCCATGAAGGCGGAGAAATGATCCAAACTGCAGCTCTAGCTATCCGCAATCGGATGACTATCACTGAGTTAGCTGACCAGTTGTTTCCATATTTGACCATGGTTGAAGGGATCAAGCTCTGTGCCCAAACCTTTCACAAAGATGTGAATGAGTTGTCCTGCTGTGCTGGATGAAATTGACTCCGCTGTATATGAAATTGACTCCGCTGTATAATGCACTTCGCTTCTATAGCCACCAGGTTGTTTTGGCCCTATAAATAATACGTTCATTACCTTGTCACCAATCAGAACATTCTCAAGTGACAATGAACACTCGATCCCAATAGGTTTGCTTATAGCATTTTGTTTCACCTTTAGTGGCGATTAGAAGTGAGACTGAAGGTAACCGACTTGCAATAAACCTATGTAACATAATAAAAGTTTTGTTTTATTGCTGCGTTTTCGTTGCTCTGAGGCTTGAATGTGTACTCGCAAGGAACAAGGGCGTTCAGTGCAAAAAGTTAACTGGCACAACTCACGTGAGCGTAAAAATAGGCCATAATGAAGGATAGTTCGACTTGGACATTGGAAACAAAAAAATAACATATAGATTTTTTGTTTCAAACCAAGCACTTAAAAAGAGTTCGTTGTACGGCTACAATCGATTGGGGCAATTTATAACGTAAAACCGTGTTCAAGCCCGATAGGTGATACTTTTTGTGAGGTGAACCCTCAAAAGTGTCCGAAACCCAGTATTGGCGGCGGTTCTAACGTTATTTTCTTCGGAAAGGTTTGTACTACCTTTTTAAACCCCGAAGTTTTGAAGTGTAAAGATTTTCATCGCGAAAGCCCCTGTCAAAAGGGGCTTTTTTTATCCACACAATTTAGGAAGTACCGTGAGTTCTGGACAGTTTGCTGGCGCGATAATTGTCGATAGCGCCGCAAGAAAATAGTCTAAATCAGCAATCGTAGTCCGTGTACACACCGTCACTCGGATGATATCTAAATCATAGAGACGCCGAGCAACCACCAAGATCTGAAAGTCCTGCCAGAGTT
>JACCDZ011419834.1_pt1 | contig 22860 bp, 21 predicted proteins | sample 7449551 | NCBI WGS metagenome assembly JACCDZ01 (sample SAMN15323452, study PRJNA562643) | freshwater metagenome | isolation source: river surface water | place: USA:Blue River Watershed | collected 2017-08-18 | reverse complement strand
TCGGTCGACCGTCGAGGCCGATCACGTTCAGGTTCACGCGATAGTTACGCTCAAGATCGGTGGTCGCGAACAAGTGCGCCATCAACTGCTCGACATCGACCTTACGGCCTTTCGGCACGATGACGAGGCGCGTCGGATTCTCATGGTCCGATTCGTCGCGCAGATCTTCGACCATCGGCAGCTTTTTGGCGCGCATCTGCTCGGCAATCTGCTCGAGCACTTTCGAGCCCGAGGTCTGCCACGGCAGCGCCTCGATCACGATGCATTCGTCTTCCATCGTGTAAGTCGCACGTGCTTTGAAGCTGCCGGTGCCTTTTTCATAGAAATCGACGAGATCCGATCGTGGCGAGATGATCTCGGCACCCGTCGGCAAATCCGGTCCCTTCACGAACTTCATGAGAGCGCGAGTGGTCGCTTCGGGCTCCTCGAGCAAGTGAATGCAGGCATTCGCCACTTCGCGCAGGTTGTGCGGCGGGATGTCGGTGGCCATGCCGACGGCGATGCCGGTCGTGCCATTCAGTAGCAAATTCGGCATGCGCGCCGGCAACACGCAAGGCTCTTCCATCGTGCCGTCGAAGTTCGGCGTCCAGTCGGTCGTACCCTCGCCGAGTTCTTTGAGTAGCACTTCGGCATAGCGCGTGAGCTTGGCCTCGGTATAGCGCATGGCCGCGAAGGACTTCGGATCGTCCTGCGAACCCCAGTTACCCTGCCCATCGACGATGGTGTAGCGATAAGCAAAGGGCTGCGCCATCAGCACCATCGCCTCGTAGCAAGCCGAGTCGCCGTGCGGGTGGAATTTGCCGATCACGTCACCGACGGTACGCGCGGACTTTTTGTGCTTCGAGACGGCCGAGAGCCCAAGCTCACTCATCGCGTAGATGATGCGACGCTGCACCGGCTTCAAACCGTCACCGATCGCGGGCAAGGCGCGATCGAGAATCACGTACATGGAGTATTCGAGATAGGCCTTCTCGGTGAAGGCGCGTAGCGGTTGACGCTCGACGCCCTCAAGGCTCATTTGGGTCGTAGCCATCAGACACTCACCTGCACGAGATTCCCCTTCTGCTCGAGCCACTCGCGGCGATCCGCCGCGCGCTTCTTGGCGAGCAACATGTCCATCAAAGAATCAGTTTGATCGGCCGCATCAAGCGTCAGCTGCACGAGCCGACGCGTCCGCGGATCCATGGTCGTTTCGCGCAATTGCGAGGGATTCATTTCACCCAAGCCCTTGAAGCGCGTGACCTGCGGCTTAGCGCGCACCTTCTCCTGCTCCAAGCGATGCAGGTAGGCATCACGCTCGGCATCATCGAGCGCATAGAACACCTGTTTACCCGCATCGATGCGATAGAGCGGCGGCATCGCGACATAGACATGCCCGTTCGCGACGAGCGGGCGGAAGTGCCGTAAAAACAAGGCGCAGAGCAAGGTCGCAATGTGCTGACCGTCGGAGTCGGCATCCGCGAGGATGCAAATCTTGTTGTAGCGCAGTCCCGAGAGATCACTCGTACCCGGATCGATGCCGATCGCCACACTGATGTCGTGCACTTCTTGCGATGAACCGATCTCGCCGGGCTCTAGCTCCCACGTATTCAGGATCTTGCCGCGCAGCGGCATGATGGCCTGAAAGTCTTTCTCTCGCGCCTGCTTGGCAGAGCCGCCCGCCGAATCGCCCTCGACTAGGAAGAGCTCCGATCGCGTCGGGTCATCACCGGCACAATCGGCTAGCTTGCCGGGCAAGGCAGGACCGCCCGATACACGCTTGCGCTGCACCTTCTGCGCCGCCTTCATGCGGGCTTGGGCATTCTCGATGGCGTATTGCGCGATGCGCTCACCGGCATCCGGATGCTGTGCGAGCCAGAGCGAGATCGCGTCTTTGGCAAAGCTCTCCACCAACTGCGCGGCATCGCGAGAGGCCAGACGCTCCTTGGTTTGTCCGGCAAACTGCGGCTCGCGGATCTTGATCGAGAGGACGTAGCGAACACCGTCCCACACATCTTCCGGCGTAAGCTTCACGCCGCGCGGCAGCAGATTGCGAAACTCACAGAACTCACGCACCGCAGCCGCGACGCCCGAACGCAAACCGTTCACGTGCGTACCGCCATCCGCTGTCGGGATCAGATTGACGTAGCTCTCGGCGATGGGATTTTCGGCCGCGGGTGCCCAGCAGATCGCATATTCGACCGTGTCCTGGTCCTGTTCACGCTTGCCGGTGATCGGCTCATTCGGCAAACGCTCAGACTTACCGAGCTCATCGACAAGGTACGCGCCAAGATCGCCCGCGAAGAACCACTCGTCCTTCTCGCCGGTGAATTCATTGGTGAAGGTGATGCGCAGACCCGGGCACAAGACCGCTTTGGCCTTGAGGGCATGGCGCAATTGCGGAATGGAGAACTTGTCGGAGTCGAAGAATTTGCCATCCGGCCAAAAGCGCACGGTGGTGCCGGTATTGCGCTGACCCACCGTACCGACAACATCGAGCTTCGAGCTCACGGCACCATTACGGAAACCGATGTTGTATTCCTTACCGCCGCGACGCACCCAGCACTCAAGTTGCTTGGAGAGCGCGTTGACCACCGACACGCCGACACCGTGCAGACCGCCCGAGAATCCGTAGCTGCCACTGTCGAATTTGCCGCCCGCGTGCAATCGCGTGAGGATCAACTCGACGCCACTGACCTTTTCTTTCGGGTGGATGTCGACGGGCATGCCGCGACCGTCGTCGCGCACCTCGAGGGAGCCATCCTTGAAGACCGTCACGTCGATCTGCTTCGCATGACCGGCCAAGGCCTCATCGACGCTGTTGTCGATGACTTCGTGTGCCAGGTGATTGGGCCGGGAAGTGTCGGTGTACATGCCGGGACGTCGCCGCACAGGCTCCAACCCGGAGAGAACCTCAATCGCTGAGGCGTCGTAATCTTTCGCCATCCGGACATTGTAGCAATCGAAGTACCCGGAGGCGCCGCGGCTGCGGTATAACGACGCCCAAGGAGTTCCGCATGACCCGTAAACGCGCGCCCGATTTCGAAAAATCGCTCATTGAGCTCGAAGAGCTGGTCGAAAAGCTCGAAGCGGGTGACCTGCCACTCGAAGACGCCCTCAAAGCCTTCGAGCGCGGCGTCGGTCTCACTCGCGAGTGCCAAACGGCGCTCGAGGCAGCACAGGCGCGCGTCGATATCCTCATGAAGCGGAACGGAGAAGCCACATTGCAACCCTTCGACGCCGAGAGCGACGAAGAGGATAACGACGCTTAAACGACGATGGATTATCGCGCCCGCATCGAAGCGGTCCTCGATCGCGCCCTGCCGATTCCGGTGACAGGCTCGCAGCGCCTCACCGAGGCGATGCGTTACAGCGCCTTGGGCGGTGGCAAGCGCCTCCGTCCAACGCTCGTCTACACCGCAGGCGTTGCGCTCGGCGCCAGCCTCGAATCACTGGATGATCCCGCTGCTGCTGTCGAACTCATTCACGTCTACAGCCTCGTGCACGACGACCTGCCGGCGATGGATGACGATGATCTGCGACGGGGTCGACCCTCTTGTCATCGCGCCTTCGATGAAGCGACCGCCATTCTGGCGGGCGATGCGCTGCAAGCACTCGCCTTCGAGATCCTCGCAGGCCCTGAGCATCTCACCGATCAAGAAGCCGTTCGACGACGCACGATGTGTCGCTTACTCGCGCATCGCATCGGCACGGTCGGCATGGCGGGCGGTCAAGCCGTCGACCTCGAGTCGGTCGGTAAGCGTATCGATCTCGCTGCGCTACAGGATATGCATCGACGCAAGACCGGCGCGCTGATCGAGGCGAGCGTGCTGCTAGGTGCGGTGGCGGCGGGCGTGACCTCAGGTCCGCTCTACCAGTCGCTGCAGGACTACAGCGCGGCCATCGGCCTTGCCTTCCAGATTCAGGATGACATTCTCGATGTGACGGGCACGACAGACGCGATCGGCAAAATCGCCGGTGCCGATGCGGCGCTCGACAAACCGACCTACACGAGCCTGCTCGGGCTCGAGGGCGCTCGCTCGGCAGCCGCCGAACAGCACCGACGCGCACTGGCCGCCGTCGCCCCTTTGGGCGCGGCAGGTCAAGAGCTCGCAAAGCTCGCCGACTTCGTCGTCGGTCGGGCGTCTTGATTCTGTAATATCTCGCCATCATGGTTGAGGCCACCCACTGCGATCCGCGCACCTATCCGCTGTTGTCCCAGATCGGGACGCCGGCCGATTTGCGCGCGCTGCCAGCAAAGCAGCTCGGCGAAGTGTGTCGAGAGCTGCGCGCATATTTGATCAACACGGTGGCGACCCGCGGTGGACACTTCGCGGCGGGGCTTGGCACGGTGGAGCTCACTGTGGCGCTGCACTACGTCTACGATACGCCGAATGATCGGCTCGTGTGGGACGTGGGGCACCAAGCGTATCCACACAAGGTACTCACCGGTCGGCGCGATCGACTGGTTTCCGTCAAACAAAAAGACGGTCTTGCGCCCTTTCCGACGCGCAGCGAGAGCCCCTACGACACCTTTGGTGTCGGGCACTCGAGCACCTCGATCAGCGCCGCGCTCGGTATGGCGGTGGCCGCCGAACGCGAAGCGCGTGCACAGGGGCTCGAGCGTGCCACACGTCGCACCGTTGCCGTGATCGGCGATGGTGCCATGACCGCGGGCATGGCCTTCGAAGCGCTCAACAACGCAGGCTCGCTCGGCACCGACATGCTCGTCGTTCTCAACGACAACGACATGTCGATCTCGGAGAACGTCGGAGCCCTCTCGAACTACTTCGCCCGCATCCTCTCGAGCCGAAAGTATTCGGCACTGCGCGAAACCGGGAAAAAGGTGCTGCGCAAAATGCCGACCGCTTGGGAACTCGCGCGTCGCTCGGAAGCCTATTTCAAGGGCATGGTGCTGCCGGGCGGCCTTTTCGAAGAGCTCGGCTTCAACTACATCGGGCCCATCGACGGACACGACATCGACGCTCTGGTGCGCACGCTGCGTAATCAACGCCAATTGCCCGGGCCGCAGTTTTTACATGTCGTCACCCGCAAGGGCAAAGGCTATGCGCCGGCCGAGGGTGACCCGATTAAATGGCACGGGCCAGGTCCTTTCGATCCAGCGAGTGGCACGATCTTCAAAGAAAAAGCGGCAGGCCCCGCCTTCTCGCAGGTCTTTGGCGACTGGCTCTGCGATATGGCAGAGCGCGACCCTGCGATCATCGGTATCACCCCTGCGATGCGCGAGGGCTCGGGTCTCGTCGAATATTCCAAGCGCTTCCCGGATCGTTATTTCGACGTCGCCATCGCCGAACAGCATGCGGTGACCTTCGCAGCAGGGCTCGCCTGCGAGGGTCTCAAGCCGGTGGTAGCGATTTATTCGACCTTCCTGCAGCGTGGCTACGATCAGCTCGTGCACGATGTCGCCCTGCAAAATTTGCCTGTCGTCTTTGCGCTTGATCGTGCAGGACTGGTGGGCGGTGATGGTGCGACGCATCAAGGCGCCTACGACATTTCGTTTCTGCGCTGTATCCCGAATCTCATCTTGATGGCACCCGCTGATGAGAACGAGTGTCGGCAGATGCTTTACACGGCAACTACCCTCCCCGGACCCTCCGCCGTGCGCTACCCGCGCGGTCAAGGCTCCGGTGCCAAGATCGAAACTGAGATGACGGCGGTGCCTGTCGGCAAGGCCGAGCTACGCCGCGAGGGACGCAGTGGTCTCGCCATTCTCGTATTCGGCACTTTGCTCTCGAAGGTAGAGCCGGTGGCTCAGCAACTCGATGCCACGCTCGTCAACATGCGTTACATCAAGCCGCTCGATACCGACTTGCTGCGCGAACTCGCAGCACGTCACACAGGCTTCATCACCATCGAAGAGAATGCGATCGCCGGTGGCGCGGGGTCTGCGGTTGCCGAGGCCTTAGCGGAATTCGAGATCACGCTGCCGATGCATCATATCGGCATACCCGATCGCTTCATTGAGCATGGCAGTCGCGATGATTGCCTCGAAGCGGCTGGACTGCACGCAGCGGGCCTTAATCAACAAATTCATGCGTGGTGGTCGAGTCAGGCACCGACCCAACTGATGGCGAAAGGAAACTAATGTCCGTTGTAACGACCGCCCCTGTCGAAGATGTGCAATCGCGCGCTGATCATCGGCGCATTGCGATCGACAAAGTCGGCATCAAAGACATTCGCCACCCGGTGAAGCTGCGCGATCGCACCGATGGCGAGCAACACACCGTCGCCACCTTCAACATGTATGTGAATTTGCCGCATGATTTCAAAGGCACGCATATGTCGCGCTTTGTCGAAATCTTGCACACCGAGCGCGAAATCTCGGTCGAGCATTTCCCGAAGCTCTTGGAGGAGATGACGCAGCGTCTCGAGGCTGAAGCCGGTCATATCGAGATGCACTTTCCTTTTTTCGTGATGAAAAAAGCGCCGGTTTCGGGCGTCGAGAGCTTGATGGATTACGAGGTCACCCTGATCGGGGATCGTCGCGCGGGCAAGACCGAGATTCGCGTGAAGGTCGTCGTGCCCGTCACGAGCCTATGCCCTTGCAGCAAGAAGATCTCCGATCGCGGCGCTCACAATCAGCGCTCGCACGTGACGATTACGGCAACATTGCTCGAGCACGTTTGGATCGAGGAGTTGATCGACATTGCCGAAGATGAAGCCTCTTGCGAGGTGTTCGGCATTCTCAAACGCCCGGACGAGAAGTACGTCACCGAACGCGCTTACGACAACCCGAAATTTGTCGAGGATCTGGTGCGCGATCTCGCTCTGCGTCTGCGCCAGGAGTCCCGCATCGCCTCCTTCGTGGTCGAAGCCGAGAACTTCGAGTCGATCCACAATCACTCGGCTTATGCCCTCATCGAGGGCGTGAACACTCAAGCGTCGAAGTGATCCCAGCCGCTGCGCTCGATACCGAGCGCAGCCGGAGTGACCGCGTGCCCTTCGAGCGTCAAACGCACGCCCGAGCCCGCCTCGATTCGACCGATGGCGGTGATGCCGCAGGCGCTGATGTCACGCGATGGCGTCTTCGACCCTAATTGCCACTGCTGCCACCGCTCAAGCGGCAACGTGAACAGCAACTCGTAATCGTCACCCCCCGTCAGCGCGAGTCGCCGCGCAGCATCAAGACCGCGGGTTTCGATGAGCGCCGTCGAGAGCGGCAAACACTCAAGCTCGAGTGCGGCACCCACGCCACTCGCTGCGGACAACTTGCCGAGATCAGCGAGCAGGCCGTCGGAAACATCCATCGCTGCAGAAGCGGTGCCGAGCAAGGCTTGTCCGAGCGCCACGCGTGGCGTCGGAAAATCGAAGCGCTCGCGCAAGTCCTCGTTTAAGTCATGGAGCCCCGCTGCGGCGTCACCCAAAGTCCCTGAGACCAGCACCACATCGCCCACCTTGGCGCCGCTACGGACTAGTCCTTGCCCCTTCGGAACATAACCCACCGCCTGCACGGTGATACTGAGCGGCCCACGGGTCGTGTCGCCACCGACGAGGGCGACACCATGCGCTTTCGCCAAGGCTAAGAAGCCTGCCGAGAATTCTTTGATCCAGGACTCATCCGTAGAGGGCAGCGTCAACGCGAGCAGCGCCCAAGCGGGCTCCGCACCCATCGCCGCCAAGTCCGAGAGATTGACGGCAAGCGCACGATGACCGACGGAGCGCGGTGAAGCGCCGCTCTTGAAGTGGGTGCCCTCGACCAAGGTATCGGTGACCATCACGAGATCGAAGCCGGGGCGTGGCCGCAACAGCGCACCGTCATCGCCGACACCCAGAACGACATCGTCGCGGCGTGCCGCCGCATCGCGGAAATATCGATCGATAAGATCGAATTCGCCGAGCATCAGCTCTCGTGCGGACGCAGCGTTCGCGCTGCTTTATCGAGAACCGCGTTGACGTATTTGTGCGCGTCGGTCGCGCCGTATTTGCGGGTCAGCGTCACCGCCTCATTGACGACGACACGCCAAGGCACATCCGGACGCTCCTCCAACTCGAAGAGACCGATCCACAAAATACCGTGCTCAACCGGGTCGAGCTCCGCGACTTTGCGATCCGCATAGTTCTCGAGGGCATCATCGAGCGCAACACGCCGCGTGCCGATCCCTTGCAGGAGTTCACGGAAATACTCGCCATCCGCGCGCGCCATGTCTTCATCGCTTTGAAATTCGCTGACCAAGTCTTGCCACGGACTTTCGTTCAACTGCCAGCGATAGAGCGCTTGCATGGCAAGCTTGCGTGCGACGCTGCGCGCGCCCGATCGCGGATCGCGTTTGACGGCCATCAGGCCTCCGACCCGGCATCGAGACCGCGCAGTAGCGTTGCCATCTCGATGGCCGCCTCGATCGCCTCGCCGCCTTTATTCATACGAGCCGGGTCTGCGCGTTCCTCGGCTTGAGCCACGTTCTCGACCGTGAGCACACCAAAAATCACAGGCACTCCGGTCGCGAGACCCGCATTCATGATGCCGCGCGCAGCCTCACCGGCCACATAGTCGAAGTGCGCCGTATCACCGCGAATGACACAGCCGAGTGCAACGATGGCACTGTAGCTACCCGTCGCTGCGAGCGCCTCGCAGGCGAGTGGCAATTCGAAGGCGCCGGGAACGTGATGCAATTCGATCGACTCCGGCAGACCGCCCAAGCGCTGCCACGTCGTCACCGCGCCCTCGATTAATTGCTCGACGATGACTTCATTGAAGCGCGCGGCCACGATCGCGATGGCGAGGCCTTCGGGATGCAGTTCACGCGGACGAGATTCGAGTTTCATGGCTCACGGTCCACATAGCTCTCCACCTCGAGATCGAAAGCGGACAAGCCATGCAATTGTTTCGGCGCGGATAGTACACGCATTCGAGAAATGCCGAGGTCCTGCAGAATCTGCGCACCGATGCCATAGGTGCGTAGCACCGGCGCGGCCTGCGTGGTCGAGGCACTCGGCGCTTCGATCCCCATGATCGCATCGGCGAGCTCTCGCGGGGTCTCGGTCTCGCGCAGTACGACAACGACACCCGCGCCTTCTTTGGCAACGCGCTCCAGCGCCGCACGCAGGGTCCAACGCCGCGGCTCACCGCGAAAGGCGAGTAGATCGCGCAAAGTGTCGGTGAGATGCACGCGCACGAGCGGGGCGGCTACCGAGGCCAGGTCGCCTCGCACCATCGCCAAGTGCACATCGCGGTGCACATGGTCTTGATACGCAATGAGCTTGAACGGACCAAACTCGGTCTCGATCTCTTTTTCCGCGAGACGCTCGACAGAGCGCTCCTTACGCAGGCGATAGCGGATCAAATCGGCAATGGTGCCGATCTTGAGACCATGCTCGCGCGCAAAGCGCTCGAGCTCGGGACGGCGCGCCATCGTGCCATCGTCGTTCATGATCTCGACGATGACGGCCGCCGGCTGCAAACCGGCCAAGCGAGCAAGATCGCAGCCCGCCTCCGTATGCCCTGCCCGAGTCAGCACACCGCCTGGCTGCGCCATGATCGGGAAAATATGACCAGGCTGACGCAGATCCTGCGGCTCGGCATTCGGCGCGACTGCGGTGCGCACCGTATGCGCTCGATCGTAAGCCGAGATCCCTGTCGTCACGCCCTCGGCCGCTTCGATGGACACCGTGAAATTCGTGCGATGCTCGCGATGGGTATCGCTCACCATCAAAGGCAGACGCAATTGACGGCAGCGCTCTTGGGTCAGCGTCAAACAAATGAGGCCACGTCCGAAGCGCGCCATGAAGTTGATGTCTTCGGGGCGGACCTTGTCGGCCGCCATCAACAAATCGCCTTCGTTCTCACGATCTTCGTCATCGACGATGACGACCATCTTGCCGGCGGCGATATCCGCCAAAATATCTTCGATCGAGTCAAAACTTTTCGGTGTCATACGCGCACGCTCTCGAGCAGTCGCTCGACATATCGGGCCACCTGATCGACCTCGAGATTCACCTTGCGTCCCACCGTGAACTCACCGAGCGTCGTCACCGTCTGGGTGTGCGGGATGAGATTCACACCAAAATCCGTGGCACCCACCTCGTTGATCGTGAGACTCACGCCATCGATGGCAACCGAGCCTTTACGGGCGAAGTATCGCGCGAGGTTCGGCGGGCAACCGAAGCGCATCCGCACCGAACGCGCGTCGCTTTCGATCGAGAGCACCTCACCCAAGCCATCGACATGACCCGAAACGAGATGGCCCCCGAGAGCATCACCGGCACGCAACGCCGGTTCCAGATTGACGCGCGATCCCACCGCCAAGGCACCCAAGGTGGTGAGCGACAAAGTCTCATTCGAGACATCTGCTGCGAAGCTCTGCGCGCCACGGGTCTTATCGAGATCGAGCGCGGTGAGACACACGCCGCTGACCGCGATACTGTCGCCCGGTGTGGTGTGATCCAGCGTCAGGTTCGTCACCGCAATACGCAGGCGTACATCGCCCGCGCGTCGCTCCAGCGACACGATGCGACCGACGTCCTGCACGATCCCGGTGAACATGACTCAAGCACTCCGAAGTGGGCGCAGCATGATACGAATATCGGGCCCTATCTGGCGAAGATCCGTGAGAGTCCAGCGTGAGGCATCGACCAAGCGACCGATCTGTAAGGCCGCAAGCGGGCGTCCATCGGCGCCAAGCAACATGGGCGCGAGATACACCACGAGCTCATCGACCAAATTTTCACTAATCAGCGACCCAGCGAGCGTCGCGCCCGCTTCGGTCCACACTTCGTTGATCTCGCACGCATTGAGCGCCGACAAGACAGCGGGCAATGACAAGCGACCGCTCGTATCCAGCGCAATCTCCTTCGAGGTCAGCTGCAACACCTCACCGGGCTCGGCAAAAAGACGCGCGCTCGTCGGAATCCGCGCCTCACGATCGAGCAACACGCGCAGTGGCTGACGGATCGACGTGTGAGGCTGCGCCGAATCGAATCGCACGGTCAGACGAGGATCGTCAGCGAGCACCGTGGCACTCGTGCTCAAAATCGCGGCGCTCTCGGCACGCCAGCGCTGTACATCCTCGCGCGCTGCTTCGCTCGTGATCCATTGGCTCTCGCCGCGGGCGGTCGCGGTGCGACCATCGAGACTCGCCGCCATCTTCAAACGCAGCCAAGGTCGCTGCCGTCGCATGCGGCTGAAAAAGCCGAGATTCAGTTCTTCACCTTCGAGCGCTCGCAAGCCTTGTTCGACGACGATACCCGCCGCGCGCAAACGCGCAGCACCGCTACCATCGACGCGGGGATTTGGATCACCGCTGGCGTAAATCACCCGCGCGATACCGGCTGCGATCAAAGCCTCGCTACACGGTGGCGTGCGTCCGTGATGATTGCAGGGCTCGAGCGTGACGAAGGCAGTGGCACCGCGGGCGCGCTCACCCGCCGCACGTAACGCAAACACCTCGGCATGGGGTTCGCCCGAGCGCTGGTGCCAGCCCTCCCCGATGATCTGCTCGCCCATCGCGATCACACAGCCCACCCGAGGATTGGGCTGGGTCGACGCACGACCCAACGCTGCAAGCTCGAGCGCGCGACCCATCGCCGCATGCTCAAAGGCGCTCCAATGATCAGTCACGTTTGCCGCCTTTGGCCTTCGCGGCCGCCTCTTCGCCGCCGAGCAAGGACAATTGCCCCTCGAGCGGCTCGCGACGACGACGCACCTTGAGCTTGTCGACTTCGTCACGGAACGCATCGACGTCTTGGAAGCTGCGATACACCGAGGCAAATCGCACGTACGCCACTTCGTCGAGATGACGCAGCTCGTTCATCACGAACTCGCCGATTTGCCGCGACGGCACTTCGCGCTCACCGAGACTGCGAAGGCGATGCGTGATGCGAGAGATGGCCGCTTCGATGCGATCTTGCTCGACCGGTCGCTTCTGCAGCGCCTTGATGAGGCCTGATCGCAGCTTCTGTTCGTCGAAGGGTTCGCGACTACCGTGACTTTTGACCACGAGCGGCATAACGAGTTCGGCCGTCTCGAAGGTCGTGAAACGCTCACCGCAGGCGAGACATTCGCGACGACGGCGTATCTGTCGCCCTTCAGCGGCGAGACGCGAGTCGTTGACCTTGGTCTCTTCGTGGCCGCAGAAAGGGCAATACATGGCTCAAATCAGGCTTGATACACCGGGAATCGCCGGCAGAGTGCGGTCACCTTCGCACGCACCTGCTCGATCGCAGCGGCTGAGCCTTCGGCGTCGAGCACATCCGCGATGAGATCAGCGACTTCTCGCACTTCCGCTTCTTTGAAGCCACGAGTCGTCGATGCGGGCGTTCCGATACGAATACCGCTCGTCACCATCGGCGGACGCGGGTCGTTCGGCACCGCGTTCTTGTTCACCGTGATGTGCGCGGCACCGAGTGCGGCATCGGCATCTTTACCGGTGATGTTCTTGTCCGAGAGATCGATCAGGAACAAGTGGTTATCGGTTCCACCCGAGACGATGCGATAACCGCGCTGTTGCAACTGCGTGCACATGGCGCGCGCATTGGCGACGACCTGATGTTGGTAATCTTTGAACTCGGGCTGCAAGGCCTCGAGGAAGGCCACCGCTTTCGCGGCGATCACGTGCATCAACGGGCCGCCCTGCGTACCCGGGAATACCAGTGAGTTGAATTTTTTGGTCAGCTCGTCGTTCTTGCGCGCGAGAATCAAGCCGCCGCGCGGACCGCGCAGCGTCTTGTGCGTCGTCGTTGTAACCACATCCGCGTAAGGAATCGGATTCGGGTAGACGCCGGCCGCCACGAGACCCGCGACGTGCGCCATGTCGACGTGCAAATACGCGCCCACTTTGTCGGCGATCGCGCGAAAGCGCGGGAAATCGAGCAAACGCGAATAGGCTGAAAACCCGGCGATGATGAGCTTGGGCTTCACCTCGAGCGCCTGCGCTTCGAGAGCGTCATAGTCGATCTCACCGTTATCGGGGCGAATGCCGTACTGCGAGGCGTTGAAGATCTTGCCCGAGAAGTTCACCTTCGCGCCGTGCGTAAGGTGACCACCATGATCGAGGCTCATGCCGAGGATGGCATCACCGGGCTTGAGCATGGCGAGATAGACGGCCGCGTTAGCCTGTGAGCCCGAGTGCGGCTGCACGTTGGCGTAATCCGCGCCGAAGAGCTGCTTCGCGCGATCGATCGCCAACTGCTCGGCGACATCGACATGCTCGCAACCACCGTAATAGCGCTTACCCGGATAGCCTTCGGCGTATTTGTTGGTCAGCACCGAACCCTGCGCCTCGAGCACGCGGGGACTCGCATAGTTCTCGGAGGCGATCAGCTCGATGTGATCTTCCTGACGTTGCCGTTCGGCACCCATCGCAGCGGCGAGCTCTGGGTCGAATCCGGCAATGGTCATGTTTCTCGAAAACATCGGCGAAGCCTCGGGGGAGCAGGTGGCGGGAAACGCCGTATTTTAGCCGAATGAGGGGCTTCGCCGACCCTCTCGTCTTGCAATCAAGCGAAAAGATGCTCGACGACCGCGTTCCAAGCCGAGGCGATGTTCGGTCGGTGATAACCGCCCCCGCCCGTGGCGAGCAGACGGCCATGCCCCAAGCGCTCGGCAAGATCACGCAAATCGGCCGTCGCACGAGCATGCGCTGCCGGTGAAAACCGCAGGTGGGTGAGCGGATCACCCGCGACGCTATCGGCCCCTGCCTGCAGGATGATGAACTCGGGTGCGAAGGATTCGAGGTGACGCATCACCTGCTGCCAAGCCGGCGCGAATGCCGCATCGTCGGCACCGGGCATCAACGGCAGGTTGAGTTTGGTGCCCTTGGCCTCTCCCTTACCGATTTCATCGTCAGAGCCCGTGCCCGGGTAGAGGTGACGGCCATCCTCGTGGATATCCGCAAAGATGAGTCCTGGATCGGTCTCGAAGCCGTAATAGAGCCCATCGCCGTGATGGGCATCGATGTCGACGTAAGCAATACGCTGCAGACCATGCTCGCGGCGTAGCCATTCGACGAGCACGCCACAGTCGTTCAGGGCACAAAAGCCCGCGGCACCGCGACGAGCGGCATGGTGCAGGCCGGCAATCGGCACGAAGGCACGGCGGACCCGCCCCTGCATGATCTCTGAGCCTGCCAGCAAAACGCCGCCGACGACGTCTGAGGCGATCTCGAAGACACCACGGAAAGCAGGCGTATCACCGCCGTCGAGGTAGCCCTCGCCCGTCGCCGAGCGCTGCTGCACGAATGCCAAATACGAAGGCGTGTGGAACAAGGCGAGCTCGTCGACGCTCGCGCGGCGCGGCTCCTCGATGCGGCAACGACGCTCGAGACCCCGAGCTTCAAATTCGCGATAGAAGGCCTCGTGACGGTCGAGACCGAAAGGATGGCCCCCACCGAACCCATACCGGGCAAGCCGCTCGCCGGCGACGACCAGAACTTCGGACATCGTCCTGCCCTCCCGAAGATGCGGCGAAGCCTAGCACAGGCGATAATCCCGCCCATGGCTCAATACATTTACACGATGAACCGGGTGGGCAAGGTCGTCCCCCCGAAGCGTCACATCCTGCGCGATATCAGCCTCTCGTTCTTCCCAGGCGCCAAAATCGGCGTCTTGGGCCTGAACGGCTCGGGTAAATCGACGCTCCTGAAAATCATGGCCGGTCTCGATACCAATATCGAGGGCGAAGCGAGACCGCAATCCGGTATCCGCGTGGGTTATCTGCCGCAGGAGCCAGAGCTCGATCCGAACAAGAACGTGCGCGAGGAAGTCGTCGCCGGTATCGGCGGCATGTTCGCCAAGGTCGAACGCTTCAACGCGATTAGCGAAGCTTTCGCTGAGCCGATGTCCGATGACGAGATGAACAAGCTCCTCGAGGAGCAAGCCAAGCTGCAGGATGACATCGATGCTGCCGGTGGCTGGGAACTCGATCGCAAGCTCGAGATCGCGGCCGATGCGCTGCGTCTGCCGCCTTGGGATGCGAAGATCGAAAATCTCTCCGGTGGTGAGAAGCGCCGCGTCGCGCTCTGTCGCCTGTTGCTCTCGGCACCTGACATGTTGCTGCTCGATGAGCCCACGAACCACCTCGACGCCGAATCGATTCATTGGCTCGAGAAGTATCTCGAGGAATATCCCTCGACCGTGATCGCGGTCACGCACGATCGCTACTTCCTCGACAACGTCGCTGAGTGGATTCTCGAACTCGACCGTGGTCATGGCATTCCCTATCAAGGTAACTATTCCACGTGGCTCGAGCAGAAAGAGAAGCGCCTCGCGCAAGAAGAGCGCGAACGCGAAGCGTTGCGCAAAACGCTCGAGCGCGAACTTGAGTGGGTGCGTCAAAATCCGAAAGCGCGTCAAGCAAAGAGCAAGGCGCGTATGCAGCGCTACGAAGAGCTCGCTTCACGCGAATTCCAAGAGCGCAACGAGACCAATGAAATCTACATTCCGCCCGGCGAACGGCTAGGCGATCTGGTCATCGAAGCGAAGGGTCTGCGCAAAGCCTTCGGCGACAAGTTGTTGTTCGACGATCTGAACTTCAACCTGCCGCGCGGCGGCATCGTCGGCATCATCGGCCCGAACGGCGCGGGTAAAACCACGCTCTTCCGTATGCTCACGGGCGTCGAGAAACCGGATTCCGGTGAGATTCGTATCGGCCCTAGCGTGAAGCTCGCCTACGTCGATCAATCGCGTCAGGCACTGAACGACAAAAACAGCGTGTGGCAAGAAATCTCGAACGGACTCGATCTGATCAAGGTCGGCAACTACGAGACGCCTTCACGCGGCTATGTCGGGCGCTTCAATTTCAAGGGCACGCAACAGCAGCAACTCATCGGCGAACTCTCCGGTGGTGAGCGCAACCGCGTGCACTTGGCTAAGGTGCTGAAGTCCGGTGGCAACGTATTACTGCTCGACGAACCGACCAACGATCTGGACGTCGAAACGCTACGCGCACTCGAAGAAGGTTTGCTTGCTTACCCCGGCTGCGCGGTCGTCATCTCGCACGATCGCTGGTTCCTCGATCGCATCGCCACTCACATCCTGGCCTTCGAAGGTAATTCGGAAGTGATCTGGTTCGAAGGCAACTATCAGGAATACGTCGAGGACTACAAGAAACGCCGCGGCGAAGACGCCGAGCGACCGCACCGTATCCGGTACAAGCCGCTCACGCGTTAAGGAACGCGGCGGCTCAGCCGCCGCCGCTGTTCAAGATCGCTGAAGCGCCGATCGAGCCGCGCTGCTGCTGTTCACGCACCCAGTCGCCCGAGCCATTCTGCGAGTCGGTCGTCGTGCAGACCTTGCGGGTTCGAAAGCTCGAACCCGTGACCTTCTCCTCGCGGCACTTCACCTTCGGTGTCTTGTCGTCAGCCTTGGCAGCAGGCGGAGTCGTGCTGGCTGGCGTGGCCACGGCTGCCGCCGGTGTCGCGGCGGGCGCGGCAACGGGTGTCGCAGCCGGCGGGTGGGTCGCAGATGCTGAAGCGGCCGCAGTACCACCCTCGATGGGCGGATCGGCTGCGAACACCGGCATCGCCATCATGAGACTCGCGATGACCGCGATCGATTTCACCGAAGAGATCCGCTGCTGATAGACCGTCATGGCAAAGCGCCTCCGCATTCGTTTGAGCAATACACCGACCCTGAGTACGCTAACGAGCCATGAGCACCGAGCGCAAGCCCTTGCCTGAAAACTTGCCTGAACAGTGGTGGACCGAAGCCGCCATACCGGCGCTCAAGTTGCTGGCGGCGGATGATCCAGAGCACGGCGCGGCATGGCTCGCCCTGCACTACGACCTGACGACCTCCGGCCGGCTCGATGAGGCGCGCAATGCCTATGGGCAGTTTCTGCGCAGTTGCTGCCCGGTAGGGCCCGTACGACGCGCAGCGGAGCAACTTTGCGAGGGGCGCTTGCCCGAGGCCGATTTCCTGTTGAAGGAGCATCGGCGACGAAACACCCCCGATCCGCTGGTTCTGCAGCTCGCGGCTGAAACCGCGTTCCGTCGCCAGAAGGATGCCGATGCGATCGCGCTCTTGAGCGAGTGTTTGCAACTAGCGCCAGATCAGCCGGGGGCGCGCTTCTCGCGCGCCCTTGCCTATTACCGCTCTGGCAAGCCCGTTGAAGCCGAGAGGGATCTCGAGGCCGAGCTGCAGACACATCCCGAAAACCCCGCGTGCCGCGCCTTGCTCGCCGCCGCGCTCACGAAAACGACGGGAGTCGAACGCGCACTCGAACTATACGAACGACTGACGCGCGAGTTTCCAAGCCAAGCAACACTTTGGATGAGTTTTGGTCACGTGCTCAAGGCAGCCGGTCGGCAGCCCGAGAGCATCGGCGCTTACCGAAGAGCGACTGAGCTCGAGCCAAAAATCGGTGAGGCGTGGTGGAGTCTCGCCAATCTGAAGACGGTCAAACTCTCGGCCGATGACATCGCGGCCATGACCGCACAATTAGATCGTCATGATTTGACCGACGATGATCGGCTGCACTTCGAATTTGCCCTCGGCAAAGCACACGAGGATCTCGCGCAGTTCGAGACTTCGTTCCGTCATTACGACGCCGGCAATCGCCTGCGTTTACGCATGGCACCCTACGACTCGCAGAGCTCGACGATCAATCTGCGCCGCAGTCAAAGCACCTACACCCGAGATTTTTTCGAGGCACGTCGTGGTTGCGGATCGAGCGCTGCGGATCCCATTTTTATCGTCGGTTTGCCGCGAGCGGGCTCGACTCTGATCGAACAAATTCTGGCGAGCCACTCGTTGATTGAAGGCACGATGGAGCTGCCGAACATCACGGACATCGCTCGCAGCATCGCCGATCGGCAGCGCAACGATTGCGATTACGACTACCTTCCGCTCGGCCCCTCACTGGAGCCAGACGAGTGGCGCGCACTCGGCGAGCGATACATCAGCGGCACGCGGATTTATCGCAAGAGCTCGCGACCCTTCTTCATCGACAAGATGCCGAACAACTTCACGCATCTTGGACTCATCCATCTCATCTTGCCGAACGCGAAGATCATCGATGCCCGTCGTAACCCGATGGCCTCCTGTTTCTCCAACTTCAAGCAGCACTTCGCACTTGGACAATTGTTCTCGTACGGGCTTGAGAATATCGGCGGCTTCTATCGCGACTATGTGGAGTTGATGGCGCACTTTGATAGCGTGCTGCCTGGACGAGTGCATCGTGTGTACTACGAGAACATGGTGACGGACACCGAGAACGAAATCCGCCGCTTACTCGACTATTGCGGCGTTCCGTTCGAAGAGCAGTGCCTACGGTTTCACCAAACCGAACGCATCGTGCGCACCGCCAGCTCGGAGCAGGTTCGAAAACCCATTTATCGAGAAGGGGTCGATCACTGGCGGCACTACGAGCCTTGGCTCGACCCGCTCAAAGCAGCGCTCGGCGAAGTGTTAACGAGCTATCCCGCGGTACCGGATTTCGCGGCGTCATCAAAGCGATAGCCGAACAAGTCGACGTCGATCCGATAACGATCGGCGACTGCTGTTACCAATTCTGGATCGTAGTATTCGCGATAGTCGCGATGCTCCGATGCGTTACGCGTTTCGAGAACGACTCGCGGCAAGGAGAGCGCCTCACAGATCGCATCGAAATCCGACTGCAGTGATTCGGCCCGTAACAGGTGCGAGACCATGACTCGGCCATCCTCATCGGTGACGAAATCTGCCTGCGCTCGAAAATGGACGGGGCTTTGATTTTGCGGATTCGCGAGCACGCGTCGCATGGCCGCTTGAGGATCCCGGGCGAATAGACCGTTGTGCCGCATCATGAAGGCAACATACGAAACAAATCGCGCCCAAGGATTTCGAACGACGGCAAACGACACATACCCCGACCACGTCTCAGCGCCCAAGGCATCACGAATCTCTCGGGCGAGTTGATGCCCGTGCTCGACGCTGGAGAACTCGGGTCGCTCGATACGCTTTCGAACGAACAGCGACACCTGCTCCTCGTCGTTGTCATCGAGAAAGGGGCGCAACGCGAACCGAATGCTATGACTTGCGACCTTAGGTACCGCGACGAAGACGAAGCGATGCTGATGCGAAATGATCGTCACGAGGATACGTTCAACTCAGGTCGGCTCTTCGAAAAAATCGACGATCAAATGGATACGACGTACGGGCGAGGCGTTGAGCACGCTATGCCGACGCAGATTGTCGAGCTCGTAGGCGTGCCCCACCGCGAGTTTGATGTCCTCGCCTTCGACCCAAAATTGCACATCCGGGTGCGTCTCGATCGGGACGTGCACACGATGCGCAGCCTCGAGTGTCGGTCCATAGTCTTCATGCTCGGGGATATCGTCACCGGGACCGAGACAGGCAACCTGCGCGTTCAAGACGCGACCGCGCCGAGGATAGAACGACGCGATCTGCTGAGACACCGGTTCGAATACCGCGTGCAGCGGATCCCAACCGGTGAGTCGACGCGTCGGCATGCTGGGGCCACCCACCGTCATCAGCAAATAGATTGTCCGGCTCTTGCGATACGGCGCCAAACGCTTCTGGAATTCCTGATCGGCATTCCAGAGCTCCTCTGGCTGCTGGAGCAGGCAAGCCGTGAAGGCCGTGATATCGACCTCACCGAGATGCCGCATTCGTTCACTACAACGCATGGGTCGATGCTACCGCGGCACTCGAACTATGGCCATCGCGCGCCAGAGGGAGAACAATACGCGTCGTGACCACGAACTCCCTGCCCAGCACGAACGACCAACAGCAACTCGCGGCAGCGCACGCTGCGCTGACGCAAGGCAAGCTCGAGACAGCCCTGACCGTCGTGGAAGGGCTGCTGCAGAAGCTGCCGGCTTGGGCACCCGCCGTGCATCTGGCCGGTCTCATCGCCAAAGCGGTGGGTGATCTGTCGCGCGCAGAGGATTTGATGCGCCGCTCGTTAGAGTTGCCGGGAACGGCACCACGTGCACGCGCGGAGTACGCCAACAACCTCGGCAACTTGCTGCGTAGCGCGGGATATCCCGCCTCGGCTGCGGCGGCCTATCAGCTCGCCATCGAGCTGGCCGCGTTGCCGCAGGCACAAGTGGGTCTTGCGCGCGCCTTGCTCGAGCTCGAGCGACCCGAAGAGGCGTTACAAGTCATCGCCAATCACGCAGGCTCGTCATCGCAACTGCTGGCGGTGCTCATACGCTCCGAAGCGCTTGCACAACTTGGCGAACGGCAAGCAGCACTCAACACGCTAGGCGCGGTGAGCGAGGTTGAAAAAACGCGCAGTAGTTTCTGGGTCGCACTTGGCTCGCGTTTGGCTGCGCTTGGGCGATTCGAGGAGGCAGAAACGGCACTCATGCCGCTGCTCTCAACGCCGGATGCCGCGGCCGCCATGCTCGCGCTCGGCGAGCTGCGCGTCATGTCGCGTGATTGGGTCAATGCGCTCGAGATTCTGAAGAAAGGCATCCAACAATTCCCCAATAGCATCGAACTGCAGAGTCGCTACGCCGGCCTCGCATGGATGTTGGGTGATCATCGACACTTCGCTGACCCCATGCGAAAGGTGCTCGCCGAGCGACCCGCGAATAGTGGCCTGCGACTCGCCTTAGTCACTGCTTTAGGCAATGCAGGCCTGCACGATGAAGCCGAGCAGATTTTGCGCGCCGGGCAATTATTACGCCCGAACGATCCGCATTTTCTCGCGCTATTGAGCTTGCGATGCGTTGAGACCGATCGTCTCGATGAGGCATCACAGTGGATCGATACCGCGCTCTCGATCGCGCCCGAGTTCGAATTGGTCCGCGAGCATGCGGCCATCGTGGCGCTTTGCCGCGCGCAACCCGATGTCGCTTTGGCTCACACGGAATGGCTAACGAGTCGACGTCCTCTCGGTCAATTTGCCTGGGCTCTACACACCACAGCGCTACGCATTGCCGGGCGCAGCGAATGGCAACGATTCGCCGACCCGAACGCGGTGTGTTACACGCGAACGCTAACCCCACCTGCGGGCTATCCCTCGATCGAGGCATTCAACGCGAAGCTGGCAGATCGATTGCGGCAACGACACAACCTTTCAGCACATCCGCTCGTCAATTCCGTGCGCCAGGGCACACAAGTCGAAATACTGCCCGAGGCGGAAACAGATCCTGTCATTCGCGAATTCTTCGACATCATCCAAGCACCGATTCGCGAGGTCATCGCATCGATGCCGACGGATCCGACCCATCCGCTGCACGCGAGAAAAGCGGCGGACTTTCGACTCTCAGGCTGCTGGACGGTGCGTCTACGCGGCGGCTCGGGCCAGCATGTGAGCCACATCCACCCGCGAGGTTGGTTGAGCTCCGCTTATTACGTGGAAGTGCCCGAAACGATCGCACCCGATCCCAAACGTGGCGGCTGGCTACGCTTTGGCGACCCACCCTATCCGATCAAAGATCTCGCACCGAGTGGCTGGGTCCAACCCAAAAGCGGCACCTTGGCGCTGTTCCCCTCGTATCAGTGGCACGGCGTAGAACCGTTCGAGGGCAAAAGCGAACGCATGACGATCGCCTTCGACATCGTGCCGCGCCGAACTTGATCGACGCGCGGTCGATCGACAGCGCTAACTCAAGCGAAACTGGCGCTCAGCTTCGGCCATGCGCTGCACGATCTGCCGCTCTTCGAGCGTCAGCAAGGGATTCCAAACGTCGAAGATCATCACGACGCGAATCTCGTCGCTGTCGTTCCACGCTTCGTGCTCGATGGTGTCATCGAACACGATGACCTCGCCCTCGACCCACCGTCGATTGTCGTAACCGACCCGGAAGAGACAATGATCCGGCACGACGAGCGGCAGATGCGCGACTAAGCGAGCATTCGACTCACCATGATGCGGCGGGATCTTGGTCTTCGGCGCGAGCACCGAGAACATGGCATTGGGGCAAGTCCCCGCCAAATGCACGGAATCAATCAGCTTCAGCGCTTCAGCAGTTTTAGGGCAACGCGCGAGGTTGGCTTCGACCGGCTCACCGGCTTTGTACAAATGGAAACTCGTCCATGCGCGCGAGTGATTCAACTCTGCCCATTGATTCACCGGATCGCCTGCGCCGTACTGTACGTAAGGTGTGAATTCGGCTGATGCCTCACTCAAAGCCGCGATCATCTCGTCACGAATATCCGCCGTGCGCTTCTCGAGCTCCGGCACCCAATCAAAACTCTCACGGCGGAAGAACGGTTGAGCCGGCAAGCGAGGCACACCCAGCTGGTTGCTCTGCGACAAGAACGGCTTGGTGCGACCCGACAAAATGGAGATCGCCTCGCGCCAACGAGCCGTCAAGCCGGGCAAGCCATCAACCGCCTGCAGCAGCACCGCTTCCAACGCTTCGGTATACATGCCGACCATTTGTTCGGCATGCGCGAGCGGTTTGCGGAAAGACTCCGGTCGATACTCTGCTGGGGGCGAAATCTTCAGCACGTCGCGATACAAGAGCGCTGCCGCCTTGGGCTTGCCTTGCCGCTCGAGTAAATCCGCCTTTTGCAGCATCGCCGGCCAGCAATAAGGATCAATGGCGAGCGTCGTCTGCAGCGCCTCGAATTCGTCTTCATAGCGACCGAGCAGTCGCAAAGTCGCAGCGCGCGTTAAACCAAAGTCGACCAGAACGTCGGGCTCGATTTCTCGTGGCTGCACTCGATCGAGCAACTCCAGCGCCGCCGTCGCACGTCCTGCTTCCAAATCGAGTCGGCAGATCGCGATCACCGCACGGGTCGCCGTTGGCTGCGCCGCTAGGATTGCCTCATAACCCCGTCTCGCAGCCGCCTTATCGCCCGCTGCTTCCGCGTCTTTAGCCTCACGCCACCACTGCTGCACGTTACTCATGAATCGCTCTCTAAAAAAAAGGGGTGTCGCCTGAGCGACACCCCTTCGTTATCAACGTTAACGTCGAGATCAGAACTTGTACGAGACACCGACGCTGTAACGAGGTCCGAGCGGATCGT
>JACCDZ011057623.1_pt1 | contig 22871 bp, 24 predicted proteins | sample 7449551 | NCBI WGS metagenome assembly JACCDZ01 (sample SAMN15323452, study PRJNA562643) | freshwater metagenome | isolation source: river surface water | place: USA:Blue River Watershed | collected 2017-08-18 | reverse complement strand
GTTATTTACTTCCTCATTTGCTGGTTACAAACGGGCGAAGTATCTAACATGGGTACTCTACGGGCATAGCCCCGACTGGCCGATCACCACCTCCATAGGAGGTGGTTTTAAATTGACAATAAAAAAAGCCAGCATAAGCTGGCTTTTCTCAACTGAATTGATTCAGATCAATGGCCTTCGCTGACCATATTCAGGGTATATTTTGGAATTTCGACCACCAAGTCTTCATCGCGAATGCGCGCTTGGCAGCCAAGGCGAGATTCAGGCTCTAAACCCCACGCTTTATCGAGCATGTCTTCTTCTAGCTCATCACTTTCATTCAGTGAATAAAAACCTTCACGCACCACGACATGGCAGGTAGTGCATGCGCAAGACTTTTCGCAAGCATGTTCGATACTGATGCCATTGCGCAGCGCAACATCCAAAATGGTTTCGCCTTGCTTGGCTTCAACAGCGGCACCTTCTGGGCATAACTCGGCATGCGGCAGGAAAATAATTTGTGGCATGTTAAACCTCGTCGACTTTGTGACCTTGCAACGCCGCACGGATGGAGTTATCCATGCGACGCGCCGCAAACTCATCGGTCAGTTGATTAGTGTGTTCAATCGCAGCCTTGATGGCTGCGGTGTCCGCGCCTTCAGCCAACGTTTTTAATTGGTGCAAAGCGGCTTCGATGTCGCGTAATTCGGTGGCTGACAGCAGATGCGCATCGGCTGAAATCGCCACAGTGACGGCTTCATGCACCCGCGCGGCTTCCACCTGTTGCTCGCGCAATAAGCGCGACTGCATATCTTGTTTGGCATATTGCATCGAGCTTTGGATCATCGTCATCACTTGCTCGTCGGACAACCCATAGGACGGCTTGACCTGAATACTGCTGCTAACGCCGGTGGATTTTTCCATCGCCGTGACGCTTAATAAGCCGTCCGCATCCACTTGGAACGTCACTCGAATATGCGCACCGCCAGCTGGCATGGGTGGAATACCACGCAGTTCAAAACGAGCCAACGAACGACAATCGCTGACCAGTTCACGCTCACCTTGCAGCACATGAATAGCCATCGCGGTTTGACCATCTTTAAAGGTGGTAAATTCTTGCGCGCGAGCAACCGGAATCACGGTATTGCGCGGAATAATTTTTTCGACCAGGCCGCCCATCGTCTCGATACCCAGCGACAACGGGATCACATCCAGCAGCAAGGTGTCATTACCCGATTTGTTGCCGACTAACACGTTGGCCTGGATCGCCGCACCAATTGCCACCACTTTGTCGGGGTCAATCGAGGTCAGCGGTTCTGCATCAAAGAAATCTTTCACCTGTTGGCGAACTAACGGCACACGGGTCGAGCCACCCACCATCACCACGGTCGCGATGTCGCTGGGATCTAAATTGGCATCGCGTAGGGTTTGCCGGCAAGCGCGCATGGTTTTGCGCACCAGCGGGTCAATTAAAGCTTCAAAGGTGGCACGGCTGACCGAGATGGTGCTGCCGGCAAGTTCGACACTCACCTCAGATTGGCTGGATAACTGCTCTTTGACCGCACGGGCGGTTTGCAGGTACTGGCGCAGCTGATGATGGTCTAGTTCGGCTTCGCCGGTGAGGCTTTGCAAGTGGGCCAATAACGCATGGTCAAAATCATCACCACCAAGTGCCGAATCGCCGCCGGTAGCCAGCACTTCGAACACGCCACGTTGCAGGCGTAAAATCGAAATATCGAAGGTGCCGCCGCCCAAGTCGTACACAGCAATGACGCCTTCTTGGCCGCTATCAAGACCATACGCCAGCGCCGCAGCGGTGGGTTCGTTCAGTAAACGCAACACGTTTAGGCCGGCTAAACGCGCCGCATCTTTGGTGGCTTGACGCTGCGCGTCATCAAAATACGCCGGAACTGTGATCACCACACCGGTTAATTCGCCACCTAAAGTTTGGCTTGCTGTATCCGCCAGCGTCGCCAGAATCTCTGCCGACACTTCGACTGGGTTTTTATCACCCGCCACCGTGCGAATACCGACCAGGCCTTGCTGGTCTACATACTCATACGGTGATTTTTCTGTGGATGCGATGGTTTCGCTAAAGCCGCGACCCATCAAACGTTTCACCGACACTATGGTGTTTTTCGGGTCGAGCACCGCGTCAAGTTGCGCTTGACGGCCAACAATGGCTCCGGCATCGGTATAACGCACCACCGATGGCACCATGTCGTCACCGACACTGTTACGCAAGGTTTCTGCTTTACCGCTACGCACGGTTGCAACCAGCGAGTTAGTGGTGCCTAAATCAATACCAGCCGCGAGTTTATGCTGGTGCGGCGCGGCGCTTTGGCCAGGCTCTGCAATTTGTAATAACGCCATAGGTGAGTTCAGTCGTGTAGTTGTTGTTCAATCAGCTCCAATTCGTCCTGGAGCTTGAAGAAAAATTTTAGCTTGCGCACGGTATCCGCCGCCGCTAAATCGTGGTCTGGCGTATTATGCGCCAGTTTTTCACTTAACTCATTGAGTAAACGCTTTTTCTGCTGGCGAATTTGTTGATCTGCATCATCGACCAAGTCATGCGGCTGTTTACTGTGTGGAATGTCCGCCAGCAATTCGCGTAATTCCATCTGCTGCATCAAAAACGCGGTGTCGGTAAAACTGCGTTGCTCTTGATTCAGGCGCACCCCACGCAGCGCCAGCATGTGCTCGGCGCGCAGCAAGGGTTGTTTCAAGCTGTGATACGCATCATTGATGTTGGCAGCTTGTTGCACCGCCAGCAGCCGGTCGCGCTCAGATGCAGCAGCGAACTTATCCGGATGGAACTGCTTTTGCAGTTCCAAATAGCGGGTTCCAAGCTCAGTCAGATCGACCTCAAACTGCGCAGGTAACTGAAACAGCTGGAAATAATTCATCGATGCTTAAACCGTGAAGCTCTCGCCGCAACCACATTCGCCATTGACGTTTGGGTTGTTGAATTTAAAACCTTCATTCAAGCCTTCTTTGGCGAAATCCAGTTCGGTGCCATCGATGTACACCAAGCTTTTACCGTCGACGATAATTTTTAAATCACCGTGCGTAAACACTTGGTCGTCTTCGTTCAATTCGTCCACGAACTCCAGCACGTAAGCAAGACCAGAACATCCGGTCGTCTTAACCCCTAAACGAAGGCCTAGGCCTTTGCCGCGGTTGTGCAAGAATGTCCGCACGCGATCAGCGGCAGCCTCTGTCATGGTGATGGCCATGCTTAGCTCCCGTGTCGTTGTTTGTAATCAGCGATAGCGGCTTTGATAGCGTCTTCGGCCAAAATCGAGCAGTGGATTTTCACCGGTGGTAACGCCAGTTCTGCTGCAATATCGGTGTTTTTGATTTGCGCCGCTTCGTCTAACGTTTTGCCTTTAACCCACTCCGTAACCAGTGAGCTTGATGCGATCGCGCTGCCACAGCCGTAGGTTTTGAATTTGGCGTCTTCAATCACGCCATCTTCGCTGACTTTGATCTGCAGCTTCATCACGTCACCACAGGCTGGTGCGCCAACCATGCCGGTCGCCACGGACGGATCGTCTTTGGCGAATGAACCGACGTTGCGTGGATTTTCGTAGTGGTCGATGACCTTGTCGCTATATGCCATATCTAATACCTCAAATGGGGTGTGTCGGGCGCTTAATGCGCAACCCAAGCTACAGAATTCAAATCAACGCCGTCTTTGTACATTTCCCACAACGGCGACATTTCGCGCAGCTTACCAATCGCGTCATGCACGATGCTGATGGTGTGGTCAATGTCCGCTTCGGTGGTAAAACGGCCAATCGAGAAACGGATAGAACTGTGCGCTAATTCGTCAGTCAAGCCCAAGGCGCGCAGCACGTACGATGGTTCCAGCGACGCGGAAGTACAAGCCGAGCCGGACGAAACCGCGATGTCTTTCAGCGCCATAATCAACGACTCACCTTCAACATAGTTGAAACTGACGTTAGTAATACCGGCAATCCGTTGTGTCTCATCGCCATTTAAAAACACTTGTTCGATGTCTTTGATCCCATCGAGTAACCGTTGGCGTAGTACTGCAAAACGCGCGTTTTCATCGTGCATTTCCAATTTTGCAATGCGGAATGCTTCGCCCATCCCAACGATTTGATGCGTTGGCAGTGTGCCTGAACGCATACCACGTTCATGACCACCACCGTGGGTTTGTGCTTCTAAACGAATACGTGGCTTGCGGCGGACGAACAAGGCGCCAATGCCTTTCGGGCCGTAGATTTTGTGTGCCGAAAATGACATCAAATCGATTTTCAGCTGCTGCAAATCGATGTCGATTTTGCCGGCAGCTTGCGCCGCATCAACGTGGAAAATAGTGCCATTGGCGCGGCACATTTCACCAATTGCGGCGACGTCTTGCACCACACCGATTTCGTTATTGACCATCATGATGCTAACAACCGTGGTGTCAGGGCGCATCGCGGCTTTTAACTTGTCTAAATCGACTAAACCGTTGGCTTCGACTTCTAAATACGTGACTTCAAAACCGTCACGTTCCAGCGCGCGCATGGTGTCCAGCACAGCTTTGTGTTCGGTTTTGACAGTGATTAAGTGTTTACCTTTTTTGTGGTAAAACTCTGCCGCACCTTTGATGGCCAAGTTGTTGGATTCGGTGGCGCCAGATGTGAAGACGATTTCACGTGGGTCGGCGTTCACTAGCTCAGCGATCTGGGCACGAGCGACTTCCACCGCCTCTTCCGCTTGCCAACCGAACCGGTGTGAGCGGGACGCTGGGTTACCAAATTGGCCATCCATCGTCAGGTACTGCATCATTTTTTCAGCCACACGCGGATCAACCGGCGTGGTCGCGGCGTAATCTAAATAAATTGGTAACTTCATCACTCACTCCGTCTGATGCCTACAACTGGCAGCTGACTTCAATTTCGCTTACAGGATTCTTTTGTGTGCGGCTGTCCTGCCGCTTGGCGACGTTTTGCACTTCGTGCTGACTCACCAATTCACCCAACGTGATGTGGGTGAGGAAATCTTCAATACGGTGGCTCAAATCGCTCCACAAACTGTGGGTTAAGCACTTGGCACCACCTTGGCAATCGGACTTCCCTTGACAGCGTGTGGCGTCTACGGATTCATCAACCGCGCTGATCACATCAGACACCGAAATCTGCTCCGCAGGTTTGCCTAGCTGATAGCCACCACCTGGGCCGCGCACACTACTGACTAACCCTTGTTTACGCAAGCGCGCGAACAATTGTTCAAGGTATGACAACGAAATTTCCTGACGGACTGAAATATCGGCCAATGGCACAGGGCCTGAACTGGAATGCAACGCAACATCCAGCATAGCAGTGACCGCATAACGACCTTTTGACGTCAGTCTCATCAGAACTCCGGCTTACTTAAGGGGGAAGGAATGCCGGAATTTTACTTATTTCCGACTGTTTTAGTCAAGTATAAATCCGACTAAAACAGTCAGGTATTACCATTAAATGGTTGGGTCGAATTCTTCGAGCTGACGTTTACGCTCTTCAGCTGCTTTGCGCTCTGCTTCTCGAAATGCTTCGTCATCGATATCCATTGCCGGCACTTCCGAACATACATTGCCGCCCAACCGATTGATATTCTGACATAACTCGGCAACTTTGTTGTCCAAACAGTGGATATGATCAAGCATCCGGCCGATGGCATTAGCCACCGGATCTGGATTGTCGCTCGCCACCGCATACGCATCAAAGCCGAACTTTTTCGCCAGTTGTTGGCGTTGTTCTGTAACTTCTGCACCTTGTTTGGCGACAATTCGCCCAGGAATACCAACCACGGTGGCACCTGGTGGCACATCTTTGACCACCACAGCGTTCGAACCGACACGGGCGTTTTCGCCGACGTACAACGGACCTAAAATTTTTGCGCCAGCGCCGACCACCACGTTATTAGCCAAAGTTGGGTGGCGTTTGCCGGGGTTCCAGCTGGTGCCGCCGAGCGTGACGCCATGATACAGCGTGACGTCATCACCAATTTCAGCCGTTTCGCCAATCACCACGCCCATACCATGGTCGATAAAAAAGCGCCGGCCGATCTTGGCACCCGGATGAATTTCCACACCGGTCAGCCAACGCGCCACTGTGCTCAAAAACCGTGCTAGCCATTTAAAATTAGCTCGCCACAGCTTGTGATTTAAGCGATGCCACCAAATGGCGTGCAAGCCTGGATAGTTGGTCAGTACTTCGAAAAAGTTGCGCGCTGCGGGGTCGCGCTCAAACACGCTTTTAATATCTTCTTTGATACCTGCAAACATGGTATTTCCTGCAAGCGGCCAATGGGTCGCGGTGATCTTTTTAAACAGATGGCGACATCTGCGGCTAGTAAGCTGCGATTTTTAGCGCAGCACGAATCTGTTATTGGTCTTGTTTCGACGCGGTCGTGACTGCCTCTCGAGCTTCTTGTTCTCGGCCACGGCCAACACCAGCGGCGAACTTCTGCACCGATGTGAGGATGCCGCGCAATATATTCAACTCTAACTCGTCCGGTTTGGCGCGACTGAACAACCGGCGCAACTTGATCATGATATGCCCCGGATGCGCGCGGATGATAAATCCGGTCAAATCTAAAGTTTTTTCTAAATGCTGGTAAAAGCCTTCAAGCTGCTCGCTGGTTGGGTAGACGCGTTCATCAGGCTCAGCTGCGGGTTGCTGCTGCGCCGCTAAGGCGGTCATCCGCAATTCGTACGACAACACCTGCACCGCCATCGCCAGATTCAACGAGGTGTAGTCTGGATTGGCCGGAATACAGACGTGATAGGTACAGAGCCGCAGTTCTTCGTTGTTCATGCCATTACTTTCACGGCCAAATACTAAAGCCGCCGTCGCGTTGCCACGTTCATCCCGCACTTTGGCAGCCGCTTGCCGCGGATCGAGCACCGGCACATCGGGATTTTTCGTTTTGTGACTAGTGCCAATCACTAAACGACAATCGGCAATGGCTTCGGCCAAGGTCGAAACGATTTTGGCGTTCGCTAACACATCGCTTGCACCCGCAGACAACGCGATGGCTTGTCCATCGATGTCCACTTTCGGCGATACCAACACCAGCTGAGTCAAGCCCATGGTTTTCATGGCACGAGCCACCGAGCCGATATTGCCGCTGTGCGAAGTTTCGATAAGAACGACACGAACTTGATCTAACATGCTTACCTTATCCGGTGTTGTCTGGATCACTCTGTAGGCCCACGTGTGTAGCCCCTGCCCCTCGGGCACGGCTGACTCGTTCAATGATTTTGTGGGCCAACACCGCCACTTGGTTATACCGTTGCAGCTTAGAGCGTCCAAAAAAGTGCTTATTCTAACATAAGCAACTCGAAAACGGCATTCTAGCTTGGATGTCTGGCCGTCTACAACCATCTCATCGTATCTGCCGGTGCTCTGTCGGATTTTCTCCTGCAAAGAGCAGAGCCGTTTGCTACACTAGCGCCGATTTTTCACCAAAAGGATTGTTGCTATGAATAAGTTGACTTCAGTTCTGGTGGCCGCCGCAGTATGGTCGGTCAGTGGTTTTAGCCAAGCGGCGAGCGTCGATGGCGCAGCACTCAAAGCCGCGGTAGACCATCCAGTCCGTTCGATGACCAATAAAGCCCGCGATAAATACCGTCACCCTGTCGAAACACTCAGTTTCTTTGAAGTCACCCCCAAAAGCACCGTCGTTGAAATCTCCCCAGGCAGTGGCTGGTACACCGAAATCTTCGCACCGTTATTAAAAGACGCTGGCAAATATTATGCAGCCCACCAACCTGCAAACAGCACTTCCGACTATGCCAAACGCACATTGGCCGCGTTTAACGCAAAGCTGGCTGCGGATCCTGTTTACAAGAATGTCGTGGTGACTGAATTTGCGCCGATCGCTGGCCAAAAAGTGGCGCCAGATGCCAGTGCAGATGTCGTGGTGACGTTCCGTAATCTGCACAACTGGTACATGCAAAAAGGTGATGAATCCTTATTAAATTCCTTCAAAAGCTTCCATGCTGCATTAAAACCGGGTGGCGTGCTGGGTGTGGTGGAGCACCGCTTACCTGAATCGCGTTTAAACACCGACTGGACTAAATCCGGTTATATGCCGCAAAGCTTAGTGGTGAAACTGGCTGAACAAGCAGGCTTTGTGTTGGAAGCGACCAGCGAAGTCAACGCGAACCCGAAAGACACCGCCGATTATCCAGGTGGGGTGTGGACCTTGCCACCAACGTTAAGTCAAAAAGACGTAGATAAAGACAAATACGTAGCGATTGGTGAAAGCGACCGCATGACGCTCAAATTCCGTAAACCTTTGAAATAGTGAGTGGTAACTCTGATGAAAGTTCTGGTAATTGGCGGCGGTGGCCGCGAACACGCGTTGGCATGGAAAGCAGCACAATCGCCGCATGTGACGCAGGTCTTCGTGGCACCAGGAAATGCGGGCACCGCATTAGAGCCAGCGCTGCAGAATGTTGCAGTCGCGGCCGATGATGTGCCTGCACTGTTAGCCTTTGCAAAAGAGCAACAGATTGATTTAACCATCGTTGGCCCAGAAGCGCCGCTGGCCCGTGGTGTGGTCGATGCATTTCGTGCCGATGGTTTGAAGATTTTTGGCCCGACCAAAAATTCTGCACAGCTGGAAAGCTCGAAAGCTTTCGCCAAAGACTTTTTGGCACGCCACAAAATCCCAACCGCCGATTACGGCACTTTCACTGAGATTGACGCTGCCAAAGCCTTTGTTGTTAAAAATGGCACGCCCATCGTCATTAAAGCCGACGGCTTGGCCGCCGGTAAAGGCGTGATCATTGCACAAACCCAAGACGAAGCCTTTGCCGCCATTGACGACATGCTATCAGGCAACAAGTTTGGCGACGCCGGCAGCCGTGTGGTGGTCGAAGAGTTTTTAGTCGGTGAAGAAGCGTCCTTTATTGTGATGGTTGATGGCACACACGCCCTACCATTTGCCTCGTCGCAAGACCACAAAGCGCGTGACGATGCCGACAAAGGCCCCAATACCGGTGGCATGGGCGCTTACTCCCCTGCCCCAGTGGTCACGCCTGCTGTGCATGATTGGGTGATGGACAATGTGATTTACCCAACCGTGCGTGGCATGGCGGCGGAAGGCAATGTCTATACCGGTTTCTTGTACGCAGGTTTGATGGTTGCGCCAGATGGCACCGCCAAAGTGTTGGAATTCAACTGCCGCTTCGGCGACCCTGAAACGCAACCTATTATGATGCGGTTGCAGTCGGACTTGGTCGAGCTATGTCTGGCCGCGGTCGAGGGCAAGCTGGCTGATACGGCCATTCAATTTGACCCGCGCGCTGCTGTAGGTGTGGTGTTGGCTGCAGGCGGTTACCCAGATGATTATCGTAAAGGCGATGTGATTTCTGGCTTGCCAACGGCAGACAGCCGCGAAGCGAAAGTGTTCCACGCTGGTACTGTGCTTAAAGACGGTCAAGTGCTGACGGCCGGTGGTCGCGTCTTGTGTGCGACAGCCTTGGGCAGCAACGTCACTGCGGCGCAACAAGCGGCGTATCAGCTGGTCGATCAAATCCACTGGGATGGCGTATTTAGCCGCCGTGACATCGGTTATCGCGCTATTGCACGCGAAAAGAACTAACACAGGCGTCAACTAAAAAACCAGTCGTCATCTGCGACTGGTTTTTTTTATTCAAAACACCTCGATAGTGTGCGCTCATCGCCCATGTTTAGGTCTTAAGGGTGTCGTCGGTTGGGGCCAACTAGCCAAACTTTTAAAAACCAGACGTAACCCACAACACACCAACACGCCGTGGTTAACGTCACAAACATCACGCCAATACTCAGCGGACGCGTCCACGGATGTAAGGTGATTTCCGGCTGCAGTTGCAAGACAATCACCAGTAAGGCCGCAAGGGCCACTTGCAACAGCAACCAATGCACTCGCACCAGCACTTGCCGCCAGCAAAATTGTGAAGCTAACTCCCCTGATATCGCCCGCGGCAAACGCAAAAAGCTTTCCAAGCCATGGGAAGATCTTCGAAACCACACGTATCCGATAAACATCAATTCATACAACAACGCCGCTTGTAATGCCGACAACACAGTATGGCTCCAAGGCAAAAATTGCAGTGTGACGTGTTGTTGCTAAGACAGCAAGACGTTAATCGCCACAGCGACGCTATTGAACCAAACCGACTTGCCAAAAAAATTGGCCGCAGTAGTCTGAATAAAAACATCTCTGGATCAAGGATATGCCACACATGATTTCCGCTTACCGTCGATGCCGTTGGCTCAGCATCCCTCTTTGTGCCGTCGTAGCCCAAGCCAGCGTGGCGGCGGATAATTGCCAGCGACCTTATGTCGATATTTATAAAATTCAAGGCACAGCTGCGCAAAGTAGTTTAGTGGGACAAACGATTGAAACCAAAGGTGTGGTGTTAGCGACCTTGTATGCCGACAGCAAAACGCCGCAATTGTTATTGCAAAGCATCAACCCCGACGGCAACGATGCAACCTCGGATGTTATCTTAGTGACGGATAGCATGCTCGCTCAGCGCACCCAACCGGGCACAGTGTTGCACTTACGCGGCACGGTGCGGGAGGTCAATGGCATGACCGCGCTGACCAATACCGACAACAGCTTCACCCAACGCTGTGGAGCTCAAGCGGTACCTGATCCTATCCCTGTGAAATTACCACGCCAAGCAGGGGATTCGTGGGAGCGCTTCGAAGGCATGTGGGTCAGTTTCCCGCAACCACTGATTGTGAATGACACCTACACCTTGGCACGGTTTGGCGAGGTGTTAGTGGCCGATAAACGCTTAATGGTTGCCACCGAAGTCGTCGCCCCCGGGGTTGCAGCTCAGCAATTGGAAGCACAACAACAATTAAGTGAACTGATGCTCGACGATGGGTCCTTGCAGCAAAACCCAGACATTGTGCCATTTATCCCCAATGGTCTAGCCGCTAATCGTACGCTTCGGATTGGCGATACATTGCGTAACGTCGAAGGCTTTGTGTTAGAAACCAAACAAGGCTATCGGGTGGTTGTCAGTCAAACACCAACCTTGGATGCCACCAATCCTCGCCCTGCAGCACCACCTAGCAAAGCCGACAGCGATCTTCGGATTGCCAGCTTTAACGTGCTGAACTTTTTTACCGGCGAAGGTAAAAAACCGTTTCCAACCAAACGTGGTGCGAGCACTGCCGAGGAATTAGCACGGCAGCAAGCCAAAATGACCGCCGCGCTTGCCGCCATGGACGCGGATGTGATTGGGTTATTGGAGGTACAAAACAATGGCTTTGACCAAGCCAGTTCGTTAAAAACCTTGGTGAAAGCGCTCAACCAGCAGCTCGGCAGTGAGCAATTTGAAGCCATCATTCCGCCACAAAAACCCGGCTCGGATGACATTATGGTGGCGCTGATTTATCGTAAAAACGTCGTGACCCCGACCGGAACTGCCGCCTTAAAACTGGATGGTCCCTTCACCAAAGGCAGTCGAGTGCCGCTAGCGCAGAGTTTTATTCATCAGCGCAGCAAACACATCGTGACGGTCGGTATCAATCATTTCAAATCCAAAGGCAGTTGCCCGAAAGAGCCCACCCCAGATAGTGATCAACTCGACGGCCAAGGGTGCTGGAACCCAGCACGAGTCGAGGCTGCATCTGCCTTGCACAGCTGGCTTGCCAAAAACCCAACCGGCGTTACGACGGACTATAGCGTGATCATGGGCGATTTTAACGCCTACCGTAAAGAGCAGCCGATCCAGACTTTGGAACAGGCCGGCTGGGTGCATTTAGCAGCCCCAACCGAACTACACACCTCTTTCGTGTTCAAAGGGCGCTCAGGCTCACTGGACCACGCCTTAGCCAGCAAAGCGTTGCACGGCAAATTGGTTCGTTTTGCCCATTGGCACATAAATGCCGATGAACCCGAAGTGTTGGACTACAACATGGAACATAAAACGGCTGAACAACACCAGCAGTGGTTTGCGCCAACGCCTTATCGCTCTTCTGATCATGACCCGCTGTATATGGATTTCCGCTTTTAATCCTCGCCGGATAGGGATGAAAAAGCCCGACGTCATGTCGGGCTTTTGCTGTGAAAGGCTAAAGCTGGCAAACTTAGCCGGCCACCGAAAGGCCCGCTCGAATGATCATGGTGATCACCGCAATAACCCCGACCATCCACACGGTGGAGCGTGCCAGTGCCCAATCGGCGAGGTAACACACAATAAAACCAACACGGCAAAGTACATATAACCAAGCCAGCCATTGCATGGTGCTATCGGTATTGCCCGATGCCACACAGGCAGCAAAAGCGGCCAGAAATAACTGTAACGCCTCAAAGCTATTGTAATGGGCCGCATTGGCGCGAGCGCCCAGCCCTTGTAACTTAGCTTGCTGTTCACGCGGTAAATGGTTGTCATAGCCGCCTAACTGGTTCATCGCCCGAGCGACTGGAATACGGGCTAAATACGGCAACAGCACCACGGCAAGCAAGGCCCAAATCAATCCGCTCATACCGACTCCTTCTCACAGACAAATGCCAGCAACGGTTGCTGACGATGAAATTTAAACCGACTTACTTTACCTTGGCAGTGTTTACCAAGATCGGCCACCCTCTGCCATTGCTGGTTTTTAAGCGCATATAACGAGGAGCCCGCACTAGCCCATAACTGCCCTTGCGCTGTTACAGCTAAATCAATACCACCATCAGGCATCGGCGCTATCTGCGTCGTGCTGTTCGTGCTTGCGTCATATTGCCACAACCACAATGGACTTTGAGCCGTTTGACCTGCAGCCGGCGCGGTGAAATAAAACAGTTCGGTTGCAGGAATATGCGCCAGCGCCCGCCCTATATGGCTATTGAGCGTTATCAGGGTGCCATCGGCTTTGCGATATGCCGCGCGATTCGGGCCGGTTTTATCCTCTAATAAAAACAGCAACAAATCGCCATGTTCACCCCAAACGTGATAACCGACGCCGGGCAAATCCACGAATAACTGTTCATCTTGTTCGCTAATCCGCCAAATCCGCTGCGTGCCATCTTTTTCTACTCGAACCACCGAATAACTGCCGGCGGGATTGGCGAGTGCCGTGGCGGAAAACTCGCCAAATGGCGTGGTCCGCAAGGTTTGGGGTGACTTGGGATTGGCAAGCTCCAGATAGCGAATATCGGTTGCTAAATCGCCGTCCCCCGCATGTGCGGTCCACAATAGCCGCTTCGCATCGAGACTAAATTCCGGCTGGTTTTGATACTCCGCAGACCTGAGCACCCCATGTTGTTGGAACTGCTCTGTGAACTGCCCATAATGAATGTCGTACCGTGTCGCCGCTTGTGCAACCCCAGTTGCGAACAGCGTAACTAGCAATAATTTTTTCATAACACCCTGAACTTCTACCTCAGCGACATCCACTGCCGCTTGCTCAGTGCTCACTTTATCCTTTATGGTGAAGAGGTTGCAATCCAGTCGCAGGAGGACAGATGTCACAACGTAATCCAATCATCGCCGTGACGGGCTCTTCCGGAGCGGGCACCACCACCACCACCAACGCCTTTGCCCATATTTTTCGAACCTTAGGCGTTGAAGCGGCATGGGTCGAAGGCGACTGTTTTCACCGTTATTCACGCCCAGAAATGGAAGTGATGGTGCGCAAAGCCAAAGAACAAGGCAAACACATTTCCTATTTTGGCGCCGAGGCCAATGACTTTGCAGCGTTAGAGTCTTGCTTTGCCGACTATGCCGACAATGGCAATGCCAAGGTCCGTAAGTATCTGCACACCTTTGATGAAGCAGTGCCTTACAATCAGATGCCTGGCACCTTTACGCCGTGGATTGATTTACCAGAAGAAACCGACCTGCTGTTCTACGAGGGGCTGCACGGCGGTGTGGTCACTGAACACCACAATGTGGCACATCACGTCGATTTATTGATCGGTATGGTGCCGATCATTAACTTGGAATGGATCCAAAAAATTATTCGTGATACCTCAGAGCGCGGCCATAGCAAAGAAGCGGTAATGTCGAGCATAGTGCGCAGTATGGATGATTATATGGACCACATCATTCCGCAGTTTTCACGCACACACATTAACTTCCAACGGGTGCCGACCGTCGATACCTCCAACCCATTTAGCGCCAAAGACATCCCAAGCTTGGATGAAAGTTTTGTTGTGATCCGCTTTCGCGGCATCAAACATGTCGATTTTCCTTATTACCTGCAGATGATCAACGGCTCATTTATGTCACGCGTGAACACGCTTGTGGTGCCTGGCGGCAAAATGGGCTTAGCGATGGAGCTGATTTTAACGCCGCTCGTCGAAGACTTAATGCTCAAACGTCGCCAAGCACGGGGGCAAGTCAGCTGGCTGGAATAAGCCGCCTTCGCCTTGCAACACGGTGGCTAGAGCTGCATAGCTTGGTCTTAGTCTTGGTCTGTAAACAACAACTGCCAATAACCAACGTCGCGCCATGCGCCGAACTTAAAACCAACTTCTGGGAATAATGCGACCTGTTGCAGACCTAATTTCTCGTGCAATGCCACGCTCCCTGGATTGGGCTGAGTAATGCCTGCAATCACGGCATGCACACCGACGGCTTTTAATCGAGTAAATAAGGCCTGATACAGCGCAGTACCATAGCCCCGCCCTTGCACTTGCTGCGTCAAATACACGGTAATCTCAACCGAATAGCGGTACGCTTTACGCACACGCCAAGGCGTGGCATAAGCATACCCTTGTACCTGACCGTCCAACTCCAGCACTAGATATGGCAGCTCGTGGTGCTGCACCTGCGCTATACGCTGAGCCATCTCCTCGGGCGTTACTGACGCTTCTTCAAATGACACGGTGGTGCCTAGGACATAAGGGTTGTAAATGCCTGCAATGGCTGCGGCATCGTGCTGTGCCGCGTCACGGATCAACATGTTAGGTCCTTGCTGATGAACTGAAGAAAACTTAATCAATCACTTGAAGTAACACAATCACAAACAATGCAACTGTGACCTTTGCTATCGCATAAAAAAACGCGGCCAGTGCCGCGTTTTTGTAACTTTCGGTGGTTATTCCATATCTGGCAGATTACGGCCATAGAAAATTTCGCGCATCTCGCGTTTGATTTTCCGTGAGATCGCTTTTTGCTCATCGCTGGACACAGAATCCACGCCTGTACCAAATAAATAATTATTTAAATCAAACTCTTTGAGCATCATTTTGGTGTGGAACAAGTTTTCTTGATACACATTCACGTCGATCATCTGAAAGGCGTTTTTGGTTGGCTCATCCATAAAATTCTGGATCGAATGGATTGGATGATCAATGTAGTGCTTCACACCATTGACGTCCCGAGTAAAACCACGCACTCGGTAATCGATGGTCACGATGTCGGATTCAAAACTGTGGATCAAGAAATTCAGCGCCTTCAGCGGCGAGATCACACCGCAGGTGGACACTTCGATGTCTGCGCGGAAGGTACAAATCCCATCGTGTGGATGATGCTCTGGGTACGTATGCACGCAGATATGACTTTTATCCAAATGCGCCACAATGGCATCCGGTATCGGGCCCGGTTGCTCGCTGTTGTCGTGCTTACCTTCAATCGGCTCTTCACAGACGAGGATAGTCACGCTGGCACCTTGCGGATCGTAGTCCTGGCGCGCCACATTCAAAATGTTAGCACCAATGATATCAACCACATCGCTGAGGATGTCCGTTAAGCGGTCCGCGTTGTATTTCTCGTCAATGTACGAAATATACTCTTGCCGGTGCTGTTCGGTTTGCGCATAACAGATATCGTAAATGCTAAAACTTAAGCTTTTGGTTAAGTTGTTAAAGCCATGCAGCTTCAACTTTTCAAAAGGTTTGACCACGGTATTTAGTTCTCCACTGAGCCGCCCTTTTGGCTCAGTATAGTCGTCTTGATAATGCTTGCTCGACGGATCACTCCGCCACTGTCGCAGGTTCCAATTCGCTTTGCTCTATTGCAAACGAATGCGTGACGGTCATGGCTTGTTGCAACATGATCGAGACTGAGCAGTACTTTTCAGCCGACAAATTCACGGCACGCTCTACATGCTTGGCACTGACGTTAAAGCCTGTCACCACAAAATGCAGATGAATTTTGGAAAAAACGCGAGGAATGGTATCAACACGCTCACCGCTAAGCTCGACGCGACACGCCGTCACTTGCTGTTTCGCCTTTTGCAAAATACTGACGACATCCACCGATGAACAGGCGCCCGCTGACATCAACAACATTTCCATTGGCGTCGGTGCTGAGCCCGAGTCTTTGTTGGAATCAAACACCACAGCGTGATTTGAGCCCGAACGCCCTAAGAAACGACTTTCGCCAGCCCATGAAACCGTTGCTTGTAATTGATTATCGCCCGCCATGGAACATCTCCAGTTTGAAAAGGGAAAGCGGGTATTCTACAAAAAAACAGCAAGATAACGCCAGCCTAACACCAAGCACTGGCGCAAAGGCGGTAAGAGTTAGTCCATCAAACGGGCGATAGCGGTATCAAACAAATTCTTAATCAGCAACGACACTTCTTGGATAAGCTCAATTTGTTCTTCAGTCGCGGGCCGATTAACAACCGAGGCCAAAACTTCTTGGAAGTCATACATGATGCCATCCACTTCGCGAATGATTTGGCTGCGATGGATGGTTTCGAGTTCAGTATGTTGCAAACACAATTGAATAATTTGCTCAGCAACTTGTTCTTCAATAATAACGCCCAACGTCTTTTGATGCGACGTGGCAGTGCCTGTTTGTTCAAATAGCGCCAAGTGTTCCGTTAGGAACTGGATCAGATGTTCATACCCTGGTTTATCAGTGACCATACAAGTTAACCACGACACCTACATTGGATGGGACAGCCAATCTGCCACAGCTTGGCTTGGCACGTAAAGCACTAACCATAAAAATATAACTAGGTCGCCGATTCCGCAAGCAAAAGCCTGATCCTGCTAAAAAAAACGCCGAGGCTTTACCCGCGCTCGGCGTCTCCTAGTCAACGGAAACGTAAGCCTGGGGATAGCTGGGCGGGCAGCTCTGAACGCGCTAACTCCACCGAGGCGACAGGGTACGCACAATAATCCGCGGCATAATAAGCACTTGCACGATGATTACCACTGCCGCCTATGCCACCAAAAGGTGCGGCAGAGCTAGCGCCGGTAATGGGTCGGTTCCAATTAACAATGCCGGCGCGAATACGACGTAAGAAACGTTGATACAACGCCTCATCATCCGCCAGCAACCCTGCTGACAAACCAAAGCTGGTGTCATTGCCTGCACGGATGGCTGCATCAAAATCGGTGTAACGGAATACTTTTAGCAGCGGGCCAAAATGCTCTTCATCAGGCAAGGCTTGGCTTAAGGCTGAACACTCCAAAATCGCCGGAGTGACTAAACCGGTGCCAGGTGTAAGCTGGCGCATCGCTAACAAAGCCACAGCGCCAAGCTCCAGCAACTGCTGCTGTACCGCTAACATGCCAAGTGCTGCTTTTTCGGAGATCATCGAGCCCATAAATGGCTGAGGCTGCGCGTCATGTAACCCCACCTCGATTGCCGCACTGACCTCAACCAAGCGAGCCAAAATCGCATCACCTTGCGCGGTGGCAGGCAAGTACAAGCGACGCGCACAGGTACAGCGCTGGCCGCTGGAAATAAACGCAGATTGGATAATGTCATGCACCGCAGCATCAATGTCGCTGACTTCAGCCACAATCAGCGGATTATTGCCGCCCATTTCTAACGCCAAAATCTTGTCGGGACGACCTGCAAACTGCTGATGCAAAAAATGCCCCGTGCGCGAGCTGCCGGTAAAAAATAATCCATCTAACTCAGCGTGCGCCGCAATGGCTTTGCCTGTCTCGACTTCTCCTTGCAGCAGCTGCAACACGCCCGTGGGTAAGCCAGCCTGCTGCCATAATTGCACGGTGTAGTGGGCGACATGCGGCGTCAGTTCACTGGGTTTAAACACCACACAGTTTCCAGCAAGTAACGCAGGCACGATATGGCCATTGGGTAAATGACCGGGGAAGTTATAGGGACCAAACACCGCGACCACGCCATGTGGTTTATGCCGTAACATACTGCGACCTTGCGGCATAGCACCTTCTTTCTCGCCGGTGCGTTCTTGATAAGCGCGGATTGAGATCTCAATCTTACCAATCATCGCCGCCACTTCGGTCCGAGTTTCCCACAACGGCTTGCCTGTCTCTGCGGCGATCACCTGCGCCAGTGGCTCTTTCTGCGCTTCGAGTAAGACTGCGAATTGCCGAACAACCGCAGCTCGCTCACTAAAACTACGATCGGCCCAGTCATCAAAGGCACGCCGCGCTGCCTGAAACGCTTGATCCACCTGCGCAGCATCCGCGCTTTGACCTTGCCACACGATTTGATTTTTTGCCGGATCGAGCGAAACAAATGCGCGCCCTGCCCCAGCAACCCATTGTCCTGCAATGAATTGAACCTGTTCTGACATGATGATTCCCTTGAAATTATAAACGCGCTAACCGCACCCAATCGCCATCCTGCACTTGTAAGGCATGGGCAAGCTCCGAGGGCAAATTCACCTCTTCAGCATTTTCCGCCACATGCAAATGCGCCCAGCTGGCACGGAAGTTTTGCAATTGGGTATTACAGATCAAATAGGGTTGGCCACCGCTCACCTCGCTGATCCGAACACGCAAGCGACGACTGTTACGGGCGGTGCGGATGTGCTCCAGCTTGGCTTCAACGGTTGGCCCCGCATCAAAAATGTCGACATACCCGGTGGTGGAAAACCCCTCGTTTTGCAACAGTTGTAGTGCTGGACGCGTTTTTTCATGCACTTGGCCAATGACTGCTTGTGCCTCTTTACTGAGCAAGCTGACGTAAATTGGGTATTTAGGCATCAATTCCGCGATGAACACTTTTTGGCCTATTCCCGTTAAATAATCAGCAGTTGGGAAGTCGACCGAGAAGAAATGATCTTGCAGCCATTGCCAAAATGGCGAGCGACCGTCTTCATCCGATACACCGCGCATTTCCGCGATGATGCGATCAGAAAAACGCTGCCGAAACTCGGCCATAAACAAGAAACGAAAACGCGACAGCATTTTACCGTTGTTTTTTTGGCGCCGATGTTCGCGTAAAAACAAGGTACACAGTTCAGTTGCGCCGGTGTAATCGTTGCATAACGTCAGAATATCGACCGTTTTGTAGACATTCAGCGCCCGCGAGGTGTGGACCACTTTGCCCAGATGATAGTTATAAAACGCATCATCCAACCCCACCGCAGCTTCGATAGCGCTGGTGCCACAGATCTCACCCGTTTGGGTATCTTCCAGCACAAATAAGTAGCCTTCGTCGGTTGGCGTGGTGACGACTTTTTCAAAGGTACGTTCCGAGCGGTTAATCTTGCGCTGCAGCAACTCATCATTAACGGGTAAAGAGGTAAATCCATGACCGGATTCGACCGCCATCTCGTACAGGGCTGAAAAATCTGCTGCGCGAATTGGGCGAATAATCATCATAGTCGCTTGCTCCACTTGTGACGGGGGCTTCAATCCCGTCATTTTTGCTTTATACCCCTGGCCTTGTTGTTTTTATTGGCGTGGCCAGGGCTGGGTTCGTTCTTAGGCGCTGACGACCTTGGCGACCGCGCGTTCAAAACGCTGCATCCCTTCCAAAATGTCTTGCTCAGTGATGATGAGGCTTGGCGCAAAACGCACCACGTCATACCCCGCCATCAACACCAGCAACCCTTCCGCGGCCGATGCCAACAAGAAGTCACGTGCTTTCCCTTTGTAGGCATCACTTAACGCCGCACCTAACAACATGCCTTTACCACGGACGATATCAAACACCGGATACAACGCATTAATCCGCGCTAATTCCGAGCGGAACAACGCCTCTTTGGTTAATACCGCGGCCAGCAACTCTGGATTATTGATGGTATCTAATGCAGCTTCAGCCACCGCACAGGCCAGCGGGTTGCCGCCATACGTCGAGCCGTGAGTGCCCACTTTTAAGTGTTTGGCGATATCCGTTGTGGTTAACATGGCGCCCACAGGGAAGCCACCGCCTAACGACTTGGCACTGGTCAGAATGTCAGGTGTGACGCCGTATTGCATGTAGGCATACAACGCGCCTGTGCGGCCGACACCGGTTTGCACTTCGTCAAAAATCAACAGCGCCTTGTGCGCATCACACAATGCACGCACGCCTTGGATAAAGTCAGCATCGGCTGGGATGATGCCGCCTTCGCCTTGAATAGGTTCCATAATAACGGCACAGGTATTGTCTGAAATCAGCGCTTTTAAACTGTCGAGGTTATTAAATTCTGCATGCAGGATAGCCGCCGGTTTCGGACCAAAGCCATCGGAATAGGCCGCTTGACCACCGACCGTCACGGTAAAAAAGGTACGGCCGTGGAAACTTTTGCCGAACGAAATAATGTCTTGTTTTTGCTCACCAAAATTATCCAGTGCCCAACGACGAGCCAATTTCAGTGCGGCTTCATTGGCTTCTGCGCCTGAGTTGGCGAAATACACTTTATCGGCAAAGGTCGCATCAACTAATTTTTTGGCTAAGCGCAGCGCAGGCTCGTTAGTCATGGTATTGCTCAGGTGCCATAACTTATTGGCTTGCTCAGTTAAAGCCCCTACTAACGCTGGATGGCAATGACCCAAACAGTTCACCGCGATACCACCGGCAAAATCGACATACTCACGGCCGGCTTGGTCCCATAAACGCGAACCTTGACCGCGAACAGGGATCACAGGGGCTGGTGCATAGTTAGGAACCATCACTTCATCAAATAAAGCGCGATCCACGGTGAAATTCTCTGACATCTTGTTCTCCTCGGATAACTGGGGGTGAGCCACTTCGTGCATAAAATGGCTGCTTTTTTATGCAATTTGAACTGCATTATTGCAGATAAAAAATAGAAAGTCTTTGAACAAAATAGGTACAAGCCAATAATATCAAGGCTTACAGATAGATTTGCACAAGAAGTGAATAACTAGCTAATGAACGACATAACTATGCAGTTGAAGAACGCATGCCACGTCTGGTGTGGCCTAGCGGCCATCACCAAAAACGGCAGATTGCATGAATATGGCAAAAAAAATTTGCGTTAACCGATTTCAATGGTGGAGGAATCAGTGTTTTTCAGAATGGCGAGCAAGTCTGGCCGCAGTTTTTGTTCATTAAACCACTGCCGAACCTCAATATCGGTGACTAACTTGGCACGGTACAACCACTGGCATTGCACAAAACAAGACGCTTGATGGATAACAACCGCAGCCTGACTGGCGGCTGGATAGTCAGGCCCCTCAGCTAACTGATCCATCAACGAGCCCAAGGGCAGCATACGCATTTTCCAATTGGCCATCAGATCTGCACTCATAAAAGGTGCAAATTCCAACAAGCAACTGGTTAAAAAGCTGCCATCGGCATCCAAACTATCCAAGGCATCGGTCAGCTCTTGGTCTCGTGCATCACGAGCAGCAAACATCGCTTGTTGTTTAAGATGCTGATAAGTACGCAGATAGGTGCGCGCTACCACAAAGTAACCCAAGGATTGAAACAATGCTGCGCAAAAAGCCAAAAATGGCAGTTCACCGGTTTCACGAGCCAAGCGTTGCGCTGCTCTCGCCGTGTCTAAACTGTATTGCCAAAAATTGTTTTTAAAGGCTGTGAATGGATCAGTCGAGTGAGGCAAACAGCGTTTTAATGCCATCAGCGGAATGATTTGTTGCAACGAATCGATACCAATTAAACCAAGCGCAGGTTTTAATTCCCGAATGTAGCCAGAGGCATTCTTGCGTAAATTTGGCTGATTCACATACTTGAGCAGATCGTCTTTTAACCACTCCACCGGCGTGATCACTTTTTCAAGTTGACTGAGAGTCACTGCGCGGGCGGCAAGGGTATCTAACACTTGCGGAAACCCTATGGCTAAATCAAACACGCTACTGGCCACTAGCTCAAACCGATTGAGTTTACTGAATAACTCATCAGCCACCTGATCATGTAAATGCGCTTGGGTGAATTCAACAAATTGTTGGCGTGCGATGATATCGGCTTGACGATTTTGGGCCGCTTGTCGCTCAATATCCAGTTTGCCGCCATCAATGCTGGCTTGCAGCTTGTCGCGTTGGGCTTTTTGCTGGGCGTTGCGCTTTTTTAGAGCATAACGGCGATTTCCCGCCTGAAACTCCAACATACAATCAAAAAAACGTTGCTGCATTACAGCGGATATAGCCGTCATGGTTTGTTCTTATCATTAACTCTATCGAAAGTGTGCTGCGCCAGCCCACGCCTGTCAACCAGCCATCGCTGGTCGAATTCCCGCTATCTGTAAAAAGTTCGCCAATAACGCATGGCCTTGTTCCGTTAAGATGGCTTCAGGATGAAATTGCACGCTATGTAACGGTAACGACTGATGTGCCATGCCCATAATTTCATCGACGGCGCCATGCTCATCAGTCGTCCATGCAGTGACCATAAAATCCGTTGGCACACAGCTCGCATCAACCACCAAAGAATGGTAGCGAGTCACGCTCAGTGGATTTTTCAGGTTCTTGAACACCGAACTATTGGTGTGCTGAATCAAGGAGTTTTTGCCATGCACCACTTGTTTTGCACGAATCACCTTTCCACCAAAGGCCTGCGCCATCGCTTGATGGCCCAAACACACACCAAGAATTGGCAAGCCTAACGGCGCAAAGTGACGAATGGCAGTCATGCTGATCCCCGCTTCATTTGGAGAACAAGGCCCAGGGGAAATGACCAAGGCCTGTGGAGCAAGCGCGGCTATACCGGCCAAATCGATGGCGTCATTGCGCCGGACCAACGCTTCGACCCCTAGCTCGGCAAAATATTGCACGAGATTCCAAGTAAAAGAATCGTAGTTATCGATCAT
>JACCDZ011787624.1_pt1 | contig 22875 bp, 29 predicted proteins | sample 7449551 | NCBI WGS metagenome assembly JACCDZ01 (sample SAMN15323452, study PRJNA562643) | freshwater metagenome | isolation source: river surface water | place: USA:Blue River Watershed | collected 2017-08-18 | reverse complement strand
CCTGGCATTTTCTCCGGCGGGTATTTTCAGAGGGTTACTTTTAGTGGGCTCTGGTATACGCAACCCAAAAACTGGACTTCCTGCGCGTCCCCCCACGCTTTGGAAGCACCAGGCTCCTTTCAAGAGGCGTCTCCCCAAGACGTAAGTGTACCAGAACCCTCTAAAAGTCATCCTCGCTCAGTATGAAGCGCACATAATCTACTCAGTAGTAGGACAAAAGGAGTACCATGTCTGAAGTGATGATCCCTTGGGCTCCTGGCGCCGTATACACTAGGGTCCTTTGCCGACTGGGCATGCCTCGCCCCGACACCGATCCCCCGGACGACCACCCCGAGCTCATCCCCATTTCGGGTAAGGTGTCTCTCACCGCCAACATAGCTAGCGCGAGGTACCTAGAGTCCGATGCTCGCTACCGTTACTTGACTTTCGGGACCTGGGAGTTCTCGATTCGAGCCAGCGATGGCGAGCTAGTGAACATTCCGACAGGAACCATTGGTGTCAGTATCCTATCAGGAAGCTCTCAGAGAATCGAGCCCGAGGGCTTTAGCTGGGTAGCTACCGTCAAACCCGCTTTCGGGGGCGAATGGAAGTGTGTGATACCTCCCGACGCGGTGTCGCCTTATGACCTCGTAGCTAACATGAACGTGGTTCCTTCTCCAGCAGTTGAGTATTCGCTACAACAACAAATCAATGACCTCAATGCGGCTATTCAGCCTGGCCCAGAGCAAATCTTTGTCCCACAGCGGGTGAGTGGGACCACAGGAAGATTTCGGGGAATCTTTAGCACCGTCCCGGTCGGACCACTACCCGACGCGCAAGACGGAGATTACATTTTCATCCCGGAGTAAGGCGTGATATGCAATTCACTAAAAAGATGTGGGGAGAGTACGTCCCCTCCGATGGAGATAAAGTTCAAGATACAATTTCTTCCGCTAAGGCCGCGGGGGCGCTCATAGAGGCAGATGATTTGCAGCGTTATGAAAACGCACTTTCTGAGCTAAGTTCTAGGATCGATCAGGTGGTGCCTATGGATACTCTTGGCCAGCCTGTGAGATTTCGAGGGACATTTGAGTCTGTACCAACATCACTTCTCAACGTCCAAGACGGAGATTACATTTTCATCTTGGAAGTGTGAGTTACCATGCGCCTAGCCCTATTTAAAAACGGCCAATGGTACATCGATGGTCGAGCTGGCGACTTTGAGACCCGGCTGATAAACCGATACCCAAACCCCTCGTTTGAGTCGGCGGAGGTGCCCCCCGGAGCAACGCGCTCTAGCGAGTGGTCCATCAAGGGCACACGCTCCCTACTCGTTACTGGCGGCTCGCTCTATCCATCGCATAGTGTCTATCCATCGCAGTCAATCTACCCCAGGGGGGATTAATAGTGAGTCATCAACCATATGTCCCTTATCTGTGGAAGAATGCCCCGTCGGTAGAAACTCCAATCTCTGCCGAACGTCTGAACGCCATCGAGCAAGAGCTCGGATATTTGGACGGAGTGACGCCTGGGCAGATCTCGCTGAGGACGGACGGGATGCAGATTACGAGGGTCAACTCCGTCTACAACAGGGCGATGACTAGCAACCGCAGCCACGGCCTCGGCGCCACTCGCATGGCTTTCTCCTTTCCTGGCGGATTCACAAGGGCCAAGGTCACGGACCCTATCGAAGGTAACGATCAGCAGAGAGTTACCTTTCCCACCGCTGCTCCCGCCCCCACTTCTGGACAGCGGTATCGCTTCGGACTAGAGGCGAGGACGACTTGTCCCTCCGGACTTAGGCTTTCGGTCCAGTTCACAGTCTCTTCCGGCCCGACTCCTTCCAGGATCTACTCCGCGACAATGCCCGCTTCTTCCGAGTTCGTCTTCGTCGAGCTGGATGTAACGGCACCCGAGAACGTAACAGGTGCTGCCGTGTGGCTTTCGCTTCCCCAAAGCCATCTGAAGACAACCGACCACATCTTGGACCTCCGTCACTCTACAGACTGTGGCGCACCCTGGTTCGACGAGTTCAGTCAAGCTCAGGGCACGACAAGCTTCGGCCTTCTTCCTGATGGTAGCGGTGCCTACGAGCGAAAGCAGGTCTCTACGCCTAAGAACCTAGGCACGCTTACGCGAGAGCCTGACGGCAGCACGTGGATCCTTCCGGATAACCTGGTTCCTGGGGAAGGCGGCGGGGGGTCTTCTGGCGAGCTTCCGAATGAGCTCCCTCTAAAGAGAGCTGTTCGTATGCGCGCCCTTCGCCAGGAGGTCGCTCCTAATCCTTGTCTTGGAGACTCCCTATCGAATCTCACAGCGATTGGCGGGTCTCTCAGCCTTCAGCCTGGTTGTGTTCGGTTAACCACCAGCAATGGGACGGCTCAGGAAAACGCTCAGGCGATCCAGTTTGATGGTCTGAAAATCGTTGTAGGGTCTCTCCTGACTTTCGGATGTGAGGTCCGTACTACCGGGGCGGCAAAGGCTACCATCAGCACGCTTTTCGAGCGCGGGGGATCGAGCACCTATCGCAGGTACGGAGCGTCTGTAGATCCGGGAAGTGCGTGGACATATATCGAAGTAACGCAGGTCGTTCCGGCAGGTACTACGAAAATCGTCCCTTTCGTCGGGTTGCAGAAACATTCTGGAAAAGTCTCGGGCAATACCATCGAGGTTCGAAACATTACGACTTGTGGACTCCCGCAGATTAATGCTTCCACGCAGGACGATCCGACGAAGGGCGTGTTCTATCGTGCGGCTAACGGTATCATCACCGAAATGACACCCGACGAGTTTGGTGATATTTCAGCCGTGACGATCCCTGTAGGTACAGCTGTGAAGAATGCCGAGGGTGGATACGACATCCCTCAGGCGCCGAATTCCGTGCCTCGCGACACCTCGGTTTTTGTTCCCTCCCCGACAGAACCATATCCAGCACAGTTGGACGTTTCTTACATTGGTTCCGTATACAGGCCCTGCTGGATGTGTCCCGTAACTGGGCGCTTCTATTCGTGGCGCGATACGAAGCTGGCCTGGACTCTCGATGGTCTTTCTTGGACTGTAATCCACGATTTCGGCGTTCGCATCACGGCGGTTCGAACGGTAGGAACCGAGCTCCTTGTGGCGCTTTCCCCCATGGGGGGCGTCGCAAACCAGATCCCTGTGATCTGGAGGAGCTCTGGCTATGGAAACGGTGCCGGTACACCCACCTGGACCAAGGTCCTGGACGGGGATGGCGGCGGTTATTTCGACTATCGCTGGGGGTTCTGGGTCGAAGGATCTATTGTTTTCGCCTCGGTCTACGGTAACAAGTCCGAGAGTCTTCCGGTCAAGCGCGCGTACGTTTCTCTGAACGAAGGCAGCACCTGGCGCGTCATATTTGCACATCCCAGCAACGATGCCAATCAAGCGCACATCCACGCGATCGGGTACGATAAGTACTGGGATCGCGTGTGGATCACCACAGGTGACGGAGGTCCGAACAGGGGTATCTACTACTCCGACGATTGGCGGAATACGAATCCGTCTTGGCGAAATGCCTCGGCTGGTCTTGCGAACATCTGCGGAGTCTTCCCTGTCAAAGACGGGATCATCTTTGGGTCTGATGACCCGCCGAATGGATGGTCTCGGTACGACAAGGTGGGCGACAAGGACTACTCGCCGAAGCCTCATCCTAGGATCGTGCGACAGATCAATAACGTCAATAATCTCACGCATGTAGTCGGAACGATGTATCAGCGTTCTCCGGATCAGCCGATCATCTCTTCTGCGCATGCCTCCGTAACTCCCTCTCCTCCTGGAGAATTGTGCGCCACGGTAGACGGCGGCAAGAGGTGGCATCGTCTATGGGTCGATCCACTCGGCACCACCTCGATCAACGGCGGTGGTTTGTTCGGAGCCTGGGGTCCTTCGCCAGTCAACGGTCTGATTATTGGAGACCTCGTGGATTCTCGTCAGGCAGGGCAGGATCCGTCAAAGCCGAACACGCTTCTCATCGCGCAAGCCCCAGAATGGTTGTGATTTGAGTGACTGATTCCAAAGGCGCCGCAATGTGGACGCTCAATAATCAGACATTCCTTGTCGTTGCCAGAAATCCAGAACAGAAGTTGTGGTTGGGCGACGTCGAGCAAACCACAACTGAGTCCGACCAGGTTGTTCGAATTTTCGGTTCTGGAGAGCTTGTGCTTGGCCCGGGTTGGTGGGATTGCGTGGCCGTTATTGATGGCCCTTATTCCGGACCATACTTCGATGGTTCGAATCCGCCGCCGGGGCTTTTAGCACAGTGGGCTGGGATCGCTAATGGCTCCCAGTCTATTGCTGGGATAGATGAGACCACGTTCTATATCAGTCAGTGGCAGGGGACTCCCAAGAACTCCACGTCGAGCCTCACTACCTACGGTCAGCCCGACAGAGTTAATTTACACCCTCGCCCCCAGGCGAATAACATTGCGTGGTCTACTTATAGTTCACCTAAAGGCCAAAGTGAAGACATTTCCGCGCCTAACATAGAATCGCTTAGAGGTGTAAAATCTCTATTTAGTGCTCCCTCAGGACGTATTGAAATTTCTATGGGTTCCGCGGGAACGCCCATCCCCAATATCGTACCCGGGAAGACATATACTCTTAGCGCCTCGGTATCCGCCGACTGCGGGGACGACTCTATAGTGGCGATTATTTTGGGCTGGTATAATGGCAAAACGATTGTTTCGTCAACCTCGAGCATCCTGAATAACATCCCTGATGATCCAGAAACCCCTGTAAGGAAGTCGGTCACCGCGACGGCTCCGCAAGGGGCTGACGGTGCTTACGCCCTTCTCCGAATGACTAACGTAGATAGTGGTTATATCTTGTGGGGAGGCCTCGCGCTACTTGAAGAGGGTGTAACTGCGAGGCCGTACTTTGATGGTGATCAGATTCCTCCCAAACCGATCCTTCCACATCCGGGAGAGCCTATTAGCGGAATCCGCGTAATTGTCGATGGTGAGTTCAGACTTGCCAGGGTTAAAGTCTACAAAGATGGCGCGTTTATTTAACTCTTGAAAGGAGTTCCTAGTGACTACTGATCCCCTAGCCTATGGCGACATTGACGATCGCCCCGAAGTGTCAGTCAATCTGATCATGCTCGACGACGGCGATCAGGGTATTGATATTCTAAACGATCATCGCCTATCCGCCGCAGAGATTGATGAGGAGGTGTTCGATGACAACAGCGAGTGAGTTTATCAAAATTGCTCGTGCAGAAATCGGTGTCCGCGAAGGTCGTGACTCCAATGGAAACTGGAACAATCGAGTAAAATACAACGCTTGGTATGCTGACAAAGTCAATGATAATGCCTTTCTAACTTCTGCTTGGTGTGCTACTTTCGTTTCTTGGGTTGCTAATAAGGCTGGCGCTTTAGACAAGATCATCCCGTTGCATGCTTGGACTCCCTCAGGACTTGTGTGGTTTCGCAAGAACGCCACCGTTTCGCAAGGAGCCGGAGCAAGGGTTGGTGATATCTTCTATGTGTACTACCCTAACATGGGCCGCGTTGCCCATGTCGGTATCGTGGAGCGAGTAGAAGGTGATTTCATCGTGACTATCGAGGGTAATACTAATACCACTGGCGCTCGTCAGGGTAACGGTGTGTATCGTCTTCGTCGGAAGGTCAATGGAAATCTTTACTTCGCGCATCCGAAGTACGACAAGTCTTACCCATCGAAGCCGAAGGTAGAGGAAAAGCCCTCCCGTGGCGAGGGTGCTCGACCGGCGCTCCCTAAGGGGGCTAAGCCGAAGCTCGTTGGTGCAGTATCGGTCAAGGAGCTGAAGATCGCTCGTGAGACCGATCCGCCAAAGAGCGGAACGCCTCTTGGTAAGTACGCTAATCAAGTCTTCACACTTGAAACCGCACTCGCCAAGACCAAGTGGATCCGAAAAGAACATGTCGATGGGCACTACGGAAGTTCGACCATTGGCGATGGTTCTCGTGGTTACGGCGGGACGACTGGATTCCAGAAGAAGCATTCGGGAACCAAGAACCCTGATGGATGGCTGGGAAAGCGGGAGCTAGAGAAGCTGTTCATGCTGGCTGGTATGAAGGTTAAGGTGCTTCCCTGAGGTGATAGGAGGAACGGATGCCACGGCGTAAGCAAGCCACCGATACGCCGGTCGTGCGTCGTCCTCCAGCGACCACCCCAGAAGGAAGAGAGGCCCAGCTGGTAGCGCTCGCTACCGATCTCGTAGAGAAGCGACTGCGAGCCGGAACCGCTACCTCCGCAGAAGTAGTCACGATCCTCAAAATGGGATCCGAGACGGAGAAGCTGCAGCGCGCCAAGCTGGGCCTTGAGGCTGAACTACTTAAGGTGAAGCGCGAAAACTATGAAGCGCAGACCCAAAGCGCTGAAATTTACGAGCAAGCTTTGAAGGCATTTCGGTCGTATCAAGGCGTTGATGAGGATGAGGGCTTGTGATGTCTCGCCGCACTTATTCCGCACTTCAATTGTTAGAAACTTTCGAAGATCGCTTCGAGTATCTGAAACTCAAAGCTGGTGTAGGCATGGACACTTTCGGTCATGAACGATACCTAAACCAAAGGTTTTATTCGTCTAAAGAGTGGAAGCGACTTCGGGATGAAGTAATCGTTCGGGATCAAGGTTGTGATCTAGGTATTCATGGTAGGGAAATTGTCGGCAAGATAATGGTTCACCACATGAACCCAATGACGCCTCGCGAGATTGCCCATGCTTCCTACGACATCCTGGATCTATCTCAAATGATCTCGGTATCACATCCAACACACAACGCTATCCATTATGGCGCGTTATCCACGCTAAAGCCCACGGTCACTATGGAGCGCACACCCAACGACATGGCTCCTTGGAGGAACTAATGACTGTTCTAAACGACATCAAGATCCTTCTGGGTATGACCGAGGACTATACACCATTCGACAAGCAGCTGCTAATGTTTATTAACGCTGCCGCGTTTGATCTGCAGCAGCTGGGGATTAGTTCCACAGAAATTGACGAGTCCTCAGACTGGTCGGCGTTTCAAGGACCTGCTCTTGGCGAAGGTCTCCAGCCTCAGTACGATCTTCGAGCGCTGAAAAGTATGGTACACCTAAAAGTCTGGAAGTTGTTTGATCCTCCTGCGCCTAATGTGGCAGAGTCTATTCAAAATCGTATAGATGAGCTAACTTTTAGGCTGTACGTAGAGGTTGATAAACCACTCTAAAAAGCATCTCCCAGAGAGAGAGAATGACCGCATACTACATCGACGAATCCGTTCTAGAGCACCACGGCGTTAAGGGTATGAAGTGGGGTGTGACTAGGATGTCCCGCGGGATTGGTAAGTTTCTGAAGGCTTCGCCGAAGAGTGCTAAAGAGCTTGCTCGTAGGGCAGAACGGGATAAGAAGTTCTCTACAGGAAAACAACTCCAAAAGACCGAGCGAGTCGCAGCTAAGAACAACGTTTCAACTAAGAGCGCCATGGCCATTCGAAACAATCGACGTGAGGCTGGTCGAAAGGTGGTAGGACGCATTCTGGCCGGAGAAGTTGCCGGTCTTGCTGTCGTGGCGCTCACTGGAGGTTCTACTGGTGGGCGTAAGCTTGCGGCAGCCATCGGGGCCGGAACAAAGCTTCATGCGGGTAAGGCAATCGTGGATTCCCACCGCGCCAACTCGAGGCTTCGCGCGAGGGTTGCCAAGAACTAAAAAGTTCAAGACGCGATAGTAGATCGGAGGTAATCGTTGTCTTTGTCGAACACGGCTACCCCGATTTACTATGGTCATTTCCGTGACGAGGTGCTGGCTGGACGTCTACCGGTTTGTGCCGAAGTCGCTATGGAGATGGAGCGAATTGATGCGCTCATCGCTGACCCTGCATATTACTATGATGGCTCGGCAATCAATGGTTTCATTAAATTCTGTGAAGGCGAACTGACACAGACTGATGGATCTGATCTCCAACTCCTCGATAGTTTTAAGTTGTGGGCTGAATCTCTCCTATCGTGGTTCTACTTCGTCGATCGTCAAGTATACGTGCCTAACGCTAGCGGTATAGGCGGCCATTACGAGCACCGTCGAATCAAGAAGCGATTGGTTGTAAAGCAGTTTCTGATCGTCGCTCGAGGTTCAGCCAAGTCAATGTACTTGAGCTGTCTTCAGGCTTACGAGCTGACGATCAACCCTGCAACGACTCACCAGGTAACTACTGCACCCACTATGAAACAGTCTGAGGAAGTTCTCTCTCCTTTGCGAACAGCCATCACTCGTTCGCGTGGTCCGTACTTCAAATTCCTTACCGAAGGTTCACTTCAGAATACTACTGGGAATCGGGCAATGCGTCAGAAGCTTGCCCCGACAAAAAAGGGCGTTGAGAATTTTCTCACAGGAAGTCTTCTCGAAATCCGCCCAATGTCCATCAACAAGCTGCAGGGATTGCGCCCTTCGATGGCGACAGTGGACGAATGGTTGTCTGGAGACATCCGCGAGGACGTCATTGGAGCGATTGAGCAGGGAGCATCTAAAGCTGACGAGTATACTATTGTAGCGGTGTCTTCAGAGGGCACTGTTCGTAATGGTGCTGGCGATACTATCAAAATGGAACTCATGGAAATCCTCCGAGGGGACTATTACAACCCTCGAGTGTCCATTTGGTATTATAAGCTAGATGATGTCGAAGAAGTTTCCAATCCCGCGATGTGGATTAAGGCTTGTCCGAACATTGGCAAGACGGTTTCTTATGAGACTTACCAAGAAGATGTAGAGCGCGCCGAGAAAGCTCCGGCAGCTAGAAATGATATTTTAGCTAAGCGTTTCGGACTACCGCTTGAAGGCTTCTCTTATTTCTTCACTTATGAGGAAACACTTCCGCATAGGACTCAGGAATTCTGGAACATGCCCTGCTCCATGGGCGCTGACCTTTCAATGGGTGACGACTTCTGTGCGTTCTCTTTTGTGTTCCCACTAAGCAGAGGCCGCTTCGGTGTCAAAACTCGGTGTTACATTTCTGAGAATACGCTCATGAAGCTTCCCGCGGCTATGCGCGTTAAGTACGAAGAGTTTATCAAAGAAGGTTCACTCTACATTATGCCAGGCACCGTTCTGGACATGATGGAAATCTACGAAGATCTAGACAACCACATTATCGAGACTCGCTATGACGTCCGCACCTTCGGCTACGATCCTTACAATGCTCGAGAGTTTGTTGAGCGTTGGGAACGAGAAAATGGCCCGTACGGAATCGAGAAAGTCATTCAAGGTGCTCGAACAGAGTCCGTTCCTCTTGGCGAATTGAAACGTTTTGCGGAAGATCGAGATCTAATATTCGATCAGTCTCTAATGGAGTTTGCCATGGGTAACTGTATTGTGGTTGAAGATACTAACGGCAATCGTAAACTCATGAAGAAACGCCACGACATGAAGATTGATCCGGTGGCAGCAACCATGGATGCTTATGTTGCCTTTAAACTGCATAAGGAAGCATTCGAGTAGAAAGAATAGGGGGGGGGTAACCTTGCCTCACTATTATGTATATGAGCCCATTCTAGAGCACCACGGTGTTAAGGGAATGAAGCGGGGTGTCCGTAAGGACCGCGAGGTTGTGCTAACTCGCCCGCTCCCTAATGGTAATTCGCTAACTGTTTACAGAGAGCCGCCGTCACTAATAGCCTCCGCTATTGCTCGTAAATTTCCAAATAGCTCCGCTGCTAAGTTGACCCATTTTGATTTAAGAGATTCTTCTGGAAAGACCGTTGGTAACGCGACGATATTTAAGGAAGATGCGGACACCCTAAATCTAATGTGGATTGGTGTCAACCGTAAGGCTCGAGGACAGGGCATAGCCCAAGCATGTATTAAAGGCATGTCTGATTTTGCAAAAGCCGAAGGATTCAAGCGTCATACGCTTGAAGCCCCAGGCATTAGCCCTGATGCTCGCCATATTTATGAGAAGTTCGGCTTCAAAGAAGTTGGTAAACAGACAGAAGCTGACGACTTCTGGGGCGGTCTCACTATTATGGAGCGCCGTTTCTAAAAAAGTATCTCCCAGAGAGAGAGAGAGAATGACCGCATATTACATCGATGAATCTATTCTAGAGCACCACGGCGTTAAGGGTATGAAGTGGGGTGTTCGTCGGTCGAACCCTTCTGGGGGCGCTGATCATGTGAAGACTACCGGCTTGAAAGCTCGAAACACCAGGGCCAAGGAACAGTATGTCGAACGCGTCATGTCCAGCCGGGATAAGATTCGTGGTGCTGTAAACTCAGGAAGCGCGCTTAAGGGTTTTGCTAGGGCTGGCGTGATCGGAGCCGCTGCCGCTAAAAGCCCTAAGTTTCGTGAAAAGATGAACAAGGTGTGGGATAATGCTGACGCCATGGACCGTCAGACACTGAGTAACATTAAGTCCGGCAAAAAGACTTTTGATAATTTGGCTATTCAGATGAATGTTAGCGCCCTTGATTTGGCGATGGTAAATCGTCGGGATAGAAACCGATAACTTATAGAGGAGTGCTGTGATGGCCCATTACGTTGTTGACCCCAATGTGCTATCACATTGGGGCGTTAAGGGAATGAAGTGGGGTGTCCGAAAAGCTCGCTCTGCTCCCCCGACCGAAGTTGCTAACCCAAAACCCTCGCCAACTTCGAGGCTCAATAGCTATCTTCACAAGCCAAAAAACCCAAAAGGTGACACCCCGCAGGATCGTCAGGACGAATGGGGTAGGTCTGAACTCAAAACTCGAAACTCCAAGCTCCACCGAATGGTCTCCGACCCGAGACTAATGTCAGACGCTGAACTTAAGTCCCGAATCAACCGTATGAAGCTTGAGAAGCAGTACAACGAGCTTGTGGCTGCAGATCAAGCGCAAGGTGTAAAGCTCCTTAAAGCTGGCGGCGCGTTCGTATCTGACGTTCTTAAAAATGTAGCCACATCCGCGGCGACGGACTACGTTAGCGGCAAGATGAAGAACTCGGGCGGAAAGCGTTCCTCCACGGCTGACGCCACGATGAATTTCACCTACGAGATTGTTAAGAACACCATCGAGGGCAAGCGCCGAAAGGCCATTGGGCGATGACTGAGCAAACCCTTGCGCATTACGGCGTTAAGGGTATGCGATGGGGAGTCAGAAAAGATCAGCATCGCCCATATGGCGACAAAGTCACAGTGGCCACTGAAGGTTCTATTAGGCGAGCTAAAGCCAAAGTTCAGATGGTTCGCTATATGACTAAGGGTGTTAGAGAAAAGAACAAGCGCAAGTTTGATGAAGAATGGTACGATTCTCTCTCAACAGGCCGTGAATATATTGCTAAGAATCAGACGCTAAAGCGCGTGGTCAAAGGCGTCGACGAAAGGATCCTGGAGGGGCGTCTGTATGTGTCCCACTTGAAATCCGATTCCGAGATGTATATAGCTGCCATTCCTGGCGTTCAGAAATTCGGTAAGTACGGAACTAAAGACTACCATTCGGTGTATCAGGTTTCTATGGAGGCTAAGCGTGGCCTTACCATGCCTTCTCCTAAGACGCGCGTTGACACTTTCATCAATCTTCTGGATACTCAAAATGGTAGAGATTGGTTGAAAGACAACGGGTACAAGGGCGAGATCGATGAACTTAATAAAAAGGAAGTCGGCCTCAAGTACTACGATCGATTCAACAAGTACGCTGGAAATCAGTCTGTGAAGTTCAACGACGTATACTTTGACAATATTCGTAAGCAGGGTTATAACGCCTTGACCGATGATAATGACGCGGGTATCTGGAGCAAGAAGCCTGTCATTCTCCTATCACCTAAGCGAGATGTTCGAATCACCGAAGTCAGACAACTTTCCGCAGATGAAATTAATGCTGCGCAAAAAGACGTCTTGAAACTTCGATATGGGTCCAGCACTAAGAAAGAATAGGGGGGGGTAACCTTGCCTCACTATTATGTATATGAGCCCATTCTAGAGCACCACGGTGTTAAGGGAATGAAGTGGGGTGTGACTCGTTCTAGGCCTTCGGGAGGAGCTAACCGACTTTCTCGCAGGGAGAGAAAAGCCGCTGAAAAGAAGCGTGAAGAAAAGTTCTATGAGACGAAGGCTCTTCACGTCATGGAATTTGCAGAAAAGCACGGTGAAAAAGCAGCTATCATTTCCCGCCTCGGAGGAGATCGCCACCATACGCTCATGTCCGGTAAAGAGTTTGTGTCACGTCTTAGTAGTGGAGAAGCCTTCGATATCAAAGCTACTGAAATTGCTGGCGGCTTCGGTGTGGAGCTTGACGTTCCTAAGGGCTACGTTGCGGGCGCATACCAACGGAAGAAGAGGTCTCGTTAATGACTAACTACTTCCTTGATGATTCCACGCTAGAGCATTTTGGTGTTAAAGGAATGCGCTGGGGTGTCCGTAAAACGGAACAGCTGCAAGGTATTCCCCGCGCGACCATTCGTACAGCTAAGAAGGATGCTAAGGAATTCACCTCGGCTAAGATGTACTATGGTGAAGGGGCGGGTAATCGCCGCAAACTCATCAAGGCTACTGTGAATCAAAGATCTAAGGACGCTGCGTATAAGAAGGCATTCGACTACCACGTTGAGCAGACAGACATGGCTAAGCGCGCAGCAGAGGCTCGTGGGAAGCGCAAGCGAACGGATGTTAAAAACTCGGCGGCCAAAACTGGTCGAGGGGTTGTACATTTCCTTAACGGGAATGCGCAATATGCTTCCGCTGCTGCAGTGGCGCTTGGAACTGTTGGCGTCGCAGCATATCGATCTGGTGCGCATAAAGTGGTTGCGAAGCACGCAAAGACTGCATACAGTGCGGTTAAGACTGAAGTTCGTGCGATGAACATCAAGCGAAATTTTAAGCTCTAGGACAATGAGAGGAGGGCTATGGCCGACTCGTGGACAGATCGATTCCGAAGCGCCTGGAATACTTTTAGACGCAGAGATCAAGTACCCTATGAGTTCGGAGCAAGCTACGGAATCCGTCCAGATCGAGCAAGACTTACTCTAGGTAATGAGCGAAGCGCTATTGCGGCGCTGTATATGCGACTTGCGCTGGATGTCGCCACGCCTGATTGGAAACACATTAAGACCAATCAAAATGGGAGATTCCAAAGCGAGGTTAAGAGCTCACTAAATAATTGTCTGACATTGGAAGCGAACGTGGATCAGAATGCTATAGCATTCAAGATTGACGTCATCCTTTCGATGTTCGACGAAGGCTGCATTGCAATCGTGCCTGTTGATGCCAACATTGACCCGCAGACATCTCAGTCGTTCCGAATTGAGACGCTTCGGGTTGGGCACATAGTGGCGTGGTATCCGAGACACGTGCGAGTTCGCGTTTGGGACGACAGGCCTAAAGAAGGAAACTTCAAAGAGATTGTCGTTCCAAAAGCAACCACGGCGATTATTGAGAACCCGTTTTATACAGTAATGAACGAGCCGAATTCAACCCTGAAGCGCCTTATTAGGAAGTTGAATCTCCTCGACACTGCTGATGAAGATGCTGTCTCTGGAAAAATGGATCTCATCATTCAGCTTCCTTACGTTGTAAAGCATGCGACCAAAGAGGTTCAGGCTGAAAAGCGGCGCAAGGATATTGAGATGCAGCTCACCACATCACAATACGGCATCGCCTACATTGATGGCACAGAGCGCATTACACAGCTAAATCGGCCCATCGATAATAATCTCTTGGCCAAGATTCAAGACCTGCGAAACGAGCTTTATGGTCAAATGGGTCTTACCAAAGAGATCTTTGAGGGTACGGCGAGCGAAGCCGCGATGCTTACCTATTATAACGGCACAATCAACCCAATTCTTAACGCAGTGATGCTTGAGCTTACTCGAAAATTCCTATCTAAGACCGCTCGCACTCAGGGTCAACAGGTAACATCCTTCCGAGATCCATTTAAGTTCGTTACCGTAAAGGACATGGCTGAGATCGCAGATAAGTTCACCCGCAATAAGATTGCGACGTCTAATGAGATTCGATCTGTTATTGGATGGATTCCATCAGACGACCCTTCAGCCGATAAGCTGGAGAATTCGAATCTGAACCAACCGGCACCTGCCGAACTAACTGAACAACCAATGGAAGGCGGTGACACCAGCTATGCGCCAGAATCTGAGGACGGGCTTGAAGAAGCACTATGATTTCGCAGGATACGCCACTAAGGCGGATGTAAAGTGCACTGATGGTGCTATCATCAAGCCTGAGGCATTCGTTCATCAAAATGGTAGCACTGTACCTTTGGTATGGAAACACCTTTCTGAGGATCATAACAATGTTCTTGGGCACGTAGATCTGGAAGCTCGCCCCGATGGCGTTTATGCTTACGCTTCGTTTAACGATACCCCACAGGGACGTAACGCGAAGGAGCTGGTAAAGCATGGCGATATTCGGAACCTTTCAATCTTTGCGCGAAAGGTCGTTCGTCGTGGCGCGGATGTTGTCCACGGATTGATCACTGAGGTGTCCCTTGTCTATGGCGGCGCCAATCCAGGCGCTTATATTGAGAAGGTAAATCTCGTCCACGGCGATGATGTGATTCCGATCGATGACGAGATCATCATTCATACAGGAGTCCCTTTCAGTATTGGTGAAGCGGAGATCTTTAATCAGACCCAAGAGGCTGTTGTAGATTCTGTGACCCATCAAGATTCAACTCCTGCGGAGGAGTCTGTGTCAAAAGCAGAGCAAACCGAACAAATCGAGCACGCCGATAAGCCCATCGGTGACGATACTAACAAGAAGGAAGAAGCTAAAATGGCGGACACCAAGGATAAGACGGTTGGCGACATCTTTGATGAGCTTACCGAAGAGCAGAAGAATGTCGTGTATTACATGATCGGGGAGGCGATTAAGGACGCAGACGACGCGGACGACGCCGATGACGATGACGACGTCAAGCATTATGATCAGGAGGACACCTTCACTATGACCCGCAACGTCTTCGAATCCCTCACCGGCGCCGGCTCTCTGGTGCATTCGGATCAGGGCGCCACCACTCTCTCGCATGATGATCAGGCTGCGATCTTTGAAGATGCCAAGCGCTCGGGTTCGTTCCGTGATGCCGTTCTTCGCCACGCAACCACCTACGGTATCGAGAACGTGGAGCTCCTGTTCCCGGATGCGAAGTCCATCACTAGCCGTCCCGAGTTCGTTGCCCGCCGTACCGATTGGGTTCAGGACATCCTGACCAAGTCGCATCATAGCCCCTTCTCGCGGATCAAGACCGTCTTTGCGGACATCACCGAGGACGAAGCTCGCGCCAAGGGTTACATTAAGGGCGCCCTGAAGAAGGACGAGTTCTTCTCGCTGATCCGTCGCATTACCCTGCCGCAGACGGTCTACAAGAAGCAGGCACTGGATCGCGACGATGTCGTTGACATTACCGACTTCGACGTGGTGGCATGGCTGCGCGAGGAAATGCGCCTCATGCTCGACGAGGAGATCGCTGCCGCGGCTCTCGTTGGTGATGGCCGTCCGTCTTCGGATCCCGACAAGATCAAGAGCCCCGCACCCAACGTTGACGGTCCGGGCATTCGTGCCATCGCCTTCGACAGCCCCTTCTACGCGCCCACGCTTGAGGTTGACCCCGCAGATGACTTCGTTGATGCCGTGGTTCTGGCCATGGTCGACTACGAAGGTACTGGCTCTCCGACGCTGTACACCTCCCCCCAGCAGGTCGCCAAGATGCTGCTCAAGAAGGACACCCTTGGTCGTCGTCTGTACGGCTCTCGCCAGGATCTGGCCGCTTCCATGGGTATTGGAGAGATCCGGGATATTCCCGCGTCGATTCTCGCTCGTGGCAACGTGACGGGCAAGCCCCTCCTGGGTATTGTGGTTAACATGCAGGACTACACCTTTGGCTCCGATGCGGGTGGTAAGACGAACGCGTTTGACCAGTTTGATATTGACTACAACAAGCAGAAGTACCTGCTCGAGGGTCGCTGCTCTGGCACCCTGACCAAGTACAAGTCTGCCCTGGTTATTCGCGCTTCGGCCTGAGGGACTGCGGGGCTTGTAGCCGTTGCTGGTTCTTCGGCAGCAGGCTCGGCAATCATAGCAGAGTAAGGTTAAAAAAATGGCAAAGTTCTACGGAAACATCGGTTATGCTGAAACTGTAGAGACCGCGCCAAGTGTGTGGGAAGAGCAGTTTCACGAGAAGGCCTATTACGGCGATATCTTACGAAACTCTCGTCAGCTACAAGCGGATTCTCAGAAGCTGAATGATAATCTGAAGGTTTCAAACAAGATCAGTATTGTGGCTGACCCATACGCACTAGATCATTTCTTCACCATGAAGTATGTGACTTGGATGGGGACAAATTGGAAGATCACTGATGTGGAAGTCCAGCGTCCCCGTCTAATTCTCACGGTTGGAGAGGTATACAATGGCCCCACGGCTTGAGTTGGATCAGATTCTGAGAGATATTCTCGGGTCAGCCAACGTGTATTTCCAGCCCCCTGAAAGCGTTAAGATGGACTATCCAGCGATCGTCTATCAGCGAGATTATGCCACCACTCAGTTCGCAGATGACCAACCATGGCGCACGACTAAGAGGTATATGATCACGGTGATCGACAAGAACCCGGATAGCGCCATTCCCGATAAGGTTGCGGAACTCCCAATGTGCTCATTTTCGAGGCATTTTACAGCGGATAATCTCAACCACGACTCATATACCATCTTCTTTTAAGGAGTAAACATGGCTAAGCTCACTTGGGATGGCGCTGGAGAGCGCCGTTTTGAGACTGGCGTTGACCATGGCGTCCTCTATGTCGCAGCCGATAATGGTGGCTGGGAACGAGGCGTCGCGTGGAACGGTCTGACTGCGGTCACCGAATCCCCCTCGGGCGCAGAGCCCAACAAGCAGTATGCCGATAACATTGTGTACTTGAACCTGGTTTCGGCCGAAGAGTTCTCGGGCACGATTGAGGCCTTCACCTATCCGAATGAGTTCGCTCCGTGTGACGGACTTGCCGAGCCGGCCGACGGTCTTACTATTGGGCAGCAGGAGCGTAAGTCGTTCTCGCTTGCTTACCGCACCAAGGTCGGTAACGATCTCCAGGGTCAGAACTACGGGTATAAGATTCACCTGGTGTACGGTCTTACGGCGGCTCCGTCGGAGAAGGCTTACCAGACGGTAAACGACTCCCCCGAGGCGATTACGTTCTCCTGGGAGGTCAGCTCGATTCCGGTGGCTGTCCCCGGAATGAATCCGACAAGCGTCATCACGATTGACTCGACGGTTGTTGACGCCGCGGATCTGGCAACTCTGGAGACGCTTCTGTACGGAGGCGGAACCGGGCAGTCGGAAACCTTTGCAAAGATGCCCACCCCAGCAGAGGTTATGGCTATCTTCGCCTGATAGCTACATGAAAGGAATGAGAGAATGCTTAAGATCAAAGTTCCTCCTCAGGAAGTATTTAATGACGATACTAGTGAGTTCCTCACAACCCCCGGGGGAGTTCTAGAACTTGAGCATTCTCTCATCTCCATTTCAAAATGGGAGTCGAAGTTCAGGAAGCCATTTCTAACTGACGGCGAACACTCTCCAGAAGAATGGCTCGAATACATCAAGTGTATGGATATTTCTCGCGGAACATCTACCGCACTCTATAACAGCCTTACGCAAGAGCAGCTTAATCAGATTACGGCGTATATCAATACTGACCAAACAGCCACCTGGTTCACAGAAACCCCGGGTGTAAATAGACCAGTCACGTCGCAAGTAATCACCAGTGAACTTATATACTTCTGGATGATTTCGTATAACGTACCTTTCGAATGTCAGAAGTGGCCTCTTAGTAGACTTCTAACGCTCATTCGAGTATGCGAAGCCAAAAACGCTCCACCGAAAAAGATGTCTAAGGCCGATCTCCACGCTAAGATGCGCCAGCTCAACGCAGAGCGCAGAGCAAAGTATAACACGAAGGGGTAACGATGGCCTTCCAGTTTGATTGGGATGACCCTGTAAAGCGCTCGTATGAGGTCGGAATTGACCGCGGCGTCCTATACTTGGAAAGCGGCGATGCCGTTCCTTGGTACGGTCTTCGAGGGGTGACGATTGACGATAACGTGAACGTCAATTTTGAGACTTACTATGTTGACGGCGAAGAGTATCTTACGGTTACCGGTCGTGGGGAGTTTCAAGGAACACTGAAGGCTTTTACTAGCCCCGAGGAATTTGATCGCTGTACAGGAATGGCTAATTTGTACAGAGGAACTTCAGTTGCAGGCCAAAATCGTGAGCGCTTTGGACTCTCATACAGAACTTTTGTCGGCAACGCCGATGGCGGTACTCGGAGCGATTATAAGCTTCATCTCTGCTACAACGTGCTGGCCATTCCGTCGGCTGTGGATTATGCATCAATTAGTGACGCCCCAGATCTTGCCGATCTCACATGGGATCTTTGGGCATCGCCAGTAGCCGTTCCGGGCAAACAGCCTACAGCGCATATGATCGTGGATACACGTTATCTGTATCACTCAGCAGTAGAGGCCCTAGAGGGAATTCTCTATGGTTCCGGTAGCACCCAGCCGAGACTTCCTTCTCCGACCGAAGTCATTGAACTTCTTGAACTGTCCGCGGGCCTTCGCATTATTGATAATGACGACGGTACTTGGACGGCCATTAGTGACGTTGATGGAGTCATTACGCAGCTGCCTAACGGTCTGTTCACTATTGAATGGCCAACAGCTATGTACACCTCGCCCGATACTTATTCCGTTTCCTCCATGTAGGAGTCCTGATGGCTGAGATTTCAGCGTATACACCGAGCAAGACGACATCTATGCTCGCTGGCACTGCCGTAAACGCATCTCGCGATGCTGACCGCATTCGGTTTACCCGCCGCGATGGACAAACATATTTGTCCAATCCGATTATGGGTATAAAAGGCGACCGCGGAGTAAAAGGCGCTAAAGGTAAAAAGGGTGCCAAAGGCACTACTGGAGCGCCTGGCGATATTTCCGGCCCTCCAGAGGCGGCATCGGCTTATGAAGTAGCGCAGGCGACTAGCGCCACCAAACTAGTCACGCCATATAATCTGTCTGCGGCATATCGGGTCCTTACAGGAACCGTAAGCATAAAGCCAGATTCTTCAGGGGTTCCAAAATCGGCAGACATTACTTTTCCTAGCGGGTATTTCTCTTCGCCGCCCCTAGTCTTTGCCACGCCAGTGTCTGGAGCTCCGGGGACAGGCGTTAAAGGTTGTGGCGTTACAAACAACACGGCCTCAGGGGCGACCATCTGGCTAACCAGAGGCGACACGACTAGCACCGAGATCCATTGGGTCGCCGCTGCAATTCTCTAAGGAGCACATATGGCGCTAATCACAGGCATATCTCTAGAGAACGTCCAGTCCCTGGTCGCCGATGATATTATTAATCTCGCCATCTCCAGTGACGGCACCGTCAATCGAGTTCGAAGAAGCGGTAATGTTGCCGGCGTTGGCGTCTTCAAGGGTCTTCCTGGCGATAAAGGTCTTTCGGGTGATCCCGGTGATCCGGGTGATCGCGGCAACCCAGGAACCCCAGGCATATCATCCCCACAAGTAGCCGCGGCAACTAATGCTCAGGTTCTTGCTGGAACTTCTAACTCGGTAGCGATAACAGCTAAAAATCTTGCCAGCTATTTGGTAGTTCGCGCAGGAACTAAATTCTTGAATCTTGACGATCCGCCGTCTACGCGTCGCATCACGTTCCCTTCGGGGTCCTTCTCTGCGGCGCCAAAGATTCTAGTGACTGCGCAGAGCACCACCCCTGGGCATAATGTTACAGCGGTTACGGTGACTAACGTTACAGCGACTTCTTTCGATCTGGCAGCCTCAACAGCATGGACCAATGGAACTTGGACTATTAGCTGGATCGCGATTGGAGTATTTAATGCCTGATCAGAGCGGTTACACCACTTCTGGAATCAACGCATTGATTGATGCGACCGTTAATAACGCACATGTTGATTCGCAGTCCAGGCTCGTAGTGTCGTTTGTGAACGGCGATACCGCCATTGCAGGTTCTTTGAAGGGCGTTGTAGGCGCTAATGGGGACGACGGTCCCGATGGTCCTGATGGTCCTGATGGCCTAAAGGGTGCTAAAGGGGTGTTCAACTTCCAGGGATCTGCTGAAAAGATTCTTGCTGGAACCGATGCCACAGGAAACATCTCCCCTAAGATTTTGGGTGAGGCTTTCAAAATGGTATCTGGGTCTGTTGACATTACACCATCTACACCTGATAAGGTGCTGTCTGTGTATGTAAAATTCCCGGTTGGATATTTTACAGAAATGCCCGTTGTCGTAGTGCAGCCTCGGTCTTCACAAGCCGGCGCATCCCTTAGTATCGTAACCACAAATAAGCCAACGCCAGAGGGATTTACGATCTACTACAAACGAGCTAACACCACCGCTTTCTCGGTTGGATGGTTGGCCGTAAGCGTATAGCCCCTCCCTAAGGACTTTCTATGCGAATCACTCTATCCACAAAAGGTGATTGGAAAAAAACCAAAGCCTGGTTCGAGAAGATGCAGCGCAAGGAATATCTGAAGGCTCTGAATCGTTATGGTCAACAGGGCGTTGATGCTTTACGCTCCATGACGCCTGTAGATTCAGGGAAGACCGCCGCGATGTGGTCTTACGAGGTCGCAGCTACCTCTACGGGTGCCGAGATCAAATGGCTCAACCATAACTTTAATGGTGGCGTCAACATTGCCATTATACTACAGTACGGACATGGTACTGGTACCGGAGGTTATGTCGCCGGTAGAGATTACATCAATCCAGCAATAAAGCCTACAATGGACGCTATTGCCGATGAGGTATGGAGGGCGGTGACTTCTGCATGAGCAGCATTGACGAGCGTATTGTCGGAATGAAGTTTGATAATGCCCAGTTTGAAAAGGGCATCTCGACTTCTAAGCAGAGCTTGGATGGTCTTGATAAGGCACTACAGCTCAAAAACGGCACTAAGGGGCTCACAGGGGTTTCGCAAGCTGCTGGTAAGCTGAACTTTGATTCCGTAATTCGAGCAGCCGACACCATCAACAACCGCCTCAGCACTCTAGGTATTATGGGTGTCAGTGCGCTGGTCAACATCGCCAATCAAGCTGTTGATACAGGCATGCGCTTGGCTAAGTCGCTCACCATCGAGCCCATCATGGACGGGTTTCGTGAGTACGAAGTCAAAATGGGATCTATTCAGACGATTCTTGCCAATACACAGAGGCATGGAACTGGCCTGAAAGAGGTCACTAAGAACCTCGACGCTCTGAACTCATACGCTGACGAAACGATCTATAACTTCGGCGATATGACCCGAAACATCGGTTTGTTTACGAACGCCGGAATTAAGGTCGGCGACGCAACGTCGATGATTAAAGGTTTCTCGAACGTTGCAGCGACTTCTGGAACTACCGCTCAGGGTGCTGCTGGCGCGGCTTATCAGCTTTCTCAAGCTCTGTCCGCAGGTACCATCCGCTTGATGGACTGGCGTTCACTTCAGAACGTCGGCATGGGCAATAAGAACATGCAGCTAAGTCTGATCGAGCTCACGACGGCCATGAAGGGGTTCGAAGGAACCGGCACGACCGCGGAGAAGGCCACCAAGGACTTTAACGGATCTTTGGAGAAGGGGTGGCTCTCGGCAGATATCATGTCGAACTACCTCAAGATCATGGCCGGAGACATGTCTGTTGCTGAGCAGAAGGCCCTTGGTCTTTCTGATGCACAGATCAAGTCATTCGCCAAGCAGCAGAAGACTGCACTTGACGCGGCAACCAAAGTTCGAACCTGGACACAGCTGTTCGGAACTCTTCAGGAAACTGTTGGTTCGGGCTGGGCGCAGACGTTCGATCTCATCGTTGGTGACTTTGAGCAGGCTACAGAGTTGTTTACACATGTGAACAATGCGCTCGGCCCCATCATTGATAACATGAGTAAGACGCGCAATGATCTTCTCAAAGCGTGGGCCAAGCAAGGTGGGCGTGATGATCTTATTGCGGGACTTGCTAATGTCTGGGAAGCTCTGCTAGCTCTTGCAGCGCCGATCGTAGACGCGTTTAATTCAGTATTCGAGGCGATTACGCCTGAGGATCTGGTTGGCGCTACAGAAGCTTTCAAGAACTTTACCGAAGGACTTATTCTCGGTGAAGCCACTGCGGAAAAGATTCAGAGAACCTTTGCTGGCGTCTTTGCCATATTCTCAATTGCTGGTCAAATCATTGGCGCAGTAGCGAACGCATTTCTAAGGTTGTTTGGTGCTGTACTTCCTGCGGGCGAAGGCATTCTTGACTTCACCGCGGGCATTGGCGATTTCCTTGTAAGTATTGATAGCGCCCTTAAAAAGAGTAATGCTCTAGGTAATGGTATTGATTGGATTGGTAAAAAAATCCAGGGGGTCATTTCCTGGATTAAGTCGCTAGCCTCGGCGGTCAAGGACTCGTTCTCCGATTTCGGAAACGAGGTTGGGGAGTTTGCAGAGGCATTCTCCGATTTCGACTTCGATATCGACTTGAACCCATTCACTCTTCTAGGAAACGCATTTTCTTGGCTTGGTGAAGCTGTAACTAACGGTTGGTCCGTTATTGGCCCCGCTCTCGACGCTATTGGTACCGGATTCGCAATGGCTGTTGGGTGGATCTCAGGATCATTTAATGACCTGCTGCATACATTTGACTTCGGTCAATTCTTGTCGACAATTAACACAGGCCTTCTTACCGCTGTTCTCGTCAAGATCATCGGATTCTTCAAGGGTCTCAAAGACGCTAAAAACGAATCTGGCGGTATAGGCGACGCGCTGAAGGGTGTCATCACAGGTATAACCGACACTCTAGGCGCCATGCAGAATACGCTGAAAGCCGGAACACTCATCCTGATCGCCGGCGCGATTGCGATTCTGGCATTTTCTGCGGCTAAGCTGGCAACCAT
>JACCDZ011192963.1_pt1 | contig 22900 bp, 21 predicted proteins | sample 7449551 | NCBI WGS metagenome assembly JACCDZ01 (sample SAMN15323452, study PRJNA562643) | freshwater metagenome | isolation source: river surface water | place: USA:Blue River Watershed | collected 2017-08-18 | reverse complement strand
TGTCCTGTTCTTCGAACTGGACCCCGGTGCGGTGGATGTGAATGTGCACCCCACCAAACATGAAGTGCGTTTTCGCGAACAACGCCATGTGCACGATTTTCTCTACCGCAGCCTGCACCGCATCATCGCCGACCTGAAGCCGCAGGATCAGTCACCGGCAGGCACCGGCACGCTTGCACTGGCCGGCACCACGTCACTGCACGAACAGGCACCACTGGCGCTGCCCGCTGGAAGCCCCTATACACCTACCGCAGGCAACTGGTCATCGTCGCCGGACCACACCGTATCCGCACTCGGTGAAAACCGCGCCACGTTTGCCGCCAGCCAGTCCTTCCAGCGCCCCGGCAACATGGCACAGGAAAACACGCCCGGCGAAGCGCCTCCGCTCGGTTTTGCCATTGCCCAGTTGCACGGCATTTACATACTGGCGCAAAGTGCAGAAGGGCTGATCATCGTCGACATGCATGCGGCACATGAGCGCATCACCTACGAACGCCTGAAGCAGAACTTCAACGAAAACACGCTGGCTTCGCAGCCGTTGCTGGTACCACTGTCGCTGGCCGTCAGCACACGCGAAGCCGATCTGGCCGAAAACGATACCGGCTTTTTCCATCGCCTCGGTTTTGAACTGGAGCGCATGGGGCCCGAAACATTGCTGGTACGCGCCGTTCCCACGCTACTGGGACAAGCGCGCGCCGAAGCACTGGTGCGTGATGTACTTGCCGATCTGGCGGTGCATGGCAATACGCGCCGCATCGAGGAAACCCAGAACGAGTTGCTGGCCACCATGGCCTGTCATGGCAGCGTTCGCGCCGGACGTGCACTCAGCATTACCGAAATGAATGCACTGCTGCGCGACATGGAAGCCACCGAGCGCGCCGGCCAGTGCAATCATGGCCGGCCGACATGGACACGCCTGACCATGAGTGACCTGGACAAGCTGTTCCTGCGCGGCCGCTGAAAAAATAACAAAGGAAATATTTCCGGCGACACCGCACGGAAAATACAACGACAATAAAAGGACGTTACCGTGGCAGATCTCCGCTCTGTTCCACTCCGCCCCCTCGTGCCGCACGAAGACCTGCGCCGCAGCAGCCTGCTACTGCTGTTGATCGCTCTTGGCTGGGGCATCTACAGCCTTTACTGCATTTTTTCGGGAATCTACTGGCGCATCGGCATCATTGACACCACGCAGGTGATTGCAAGCCTGTGGCTGCGTCACTGGCTGTTAAAAACCGGCGAGCAATGGCGCTATGACGTTGCCTGTCATCTGGCCGCCGGACTGAATGTACTTGGCATCCTCCTCGTTACCCTCCTGATGGGACAAGCCAGTTCGTTTGTGCCCTGGTATATCGCCCTGATTCCGCTGGCGGTGTCCTATGTCGGCAGCCTGCGCGCCACCCTGATCTGGGCCGTCATCTGCAGTTTCAGCATGCTGTTGCCGGTCCTGAGCGAACAGTTCTGGCAACTCACACCGGAGTTCTCGCCCAGCCACGGGTTTGAAATCTTTGCACGCATGGTGATGGTGTTCCTGTGTGCCGGTATCGGGTTTGCATCCCGCGCTGCCAGTAACCGCCACATTCTCGAACTGCAGACACAAAAAACAATTATCAGCCGGCAGGCCGATGCCCTGGCAGAAGCCCTCTCCGCCGAACAGCGATCCAAGCTGGTGGCCGAAGAAGCCAATCGCGCCAAATCGGATTTTCTTGCCACCATGAGTCACGAAATCCGCACACCGTTGAATGGCGTGATCGGTCTCAATGGCCTGTTGCTGGACACCCGACTGGATGCCGAGCAGCGCCGACTCGTGGAGCTGGCGCGTCTGTCAGGCGAATCACTGCTGCACCTGCTCAATGACGTGCTGGATTTTTCCAAGATCGAGGCCGGCAAACTGGAGCTGGAGCCGGTGGACTTTGATCCGCACCCGGTCTGTCACGAAGCCCTCGACCTGCACCGGGAAATGGCCCGTGAAAAAAACCTGGACATGACACTGGTCATGGGCAGCAACATTCCGCACCAGTTGCGTGGCGACCCCACCCGCCTGCGCCAGATTCTGGCCAACCTGATCAGCAATGCCGTGAAGTTCACCGCTACCGGCAGCGTCACCCTGCGCTGCTTCAACGAGGGCAGTGATGTCGATGGCCGTCACTGGCTGTGTTTCGAAGTCATTGATACCGGCATCGGCATCGAGGCCGACCTGTTACCCAACCTGTTCTCGCCCTTTACCCAGGCCGATGCCTCGACCACCCGCTGCTACGGTGGTACCGGTCTGGGCCTGAGCATCTCCCGGCGCCTTGCCGAACACATGGGCGGCCGCATCACGGTCAGCAGCCAGACCGGCATCGGCACCCGCTTTCACCTGTCACTGCCGTTCGACGCCGGCATCATGCCCGCCTCGCGGGAAGTCACCGCCACCACACCCACCCGCACCGGGCCGGCCGCCCTGGCCCGCGCCCGCATTCTGGTTGTGGAAGACAACCCGGTGAACCAGCTGGTGGCTGCCGAAATGCTGAAACGGCTGGGTCTGCATGCCGATGTCGCCGGCGACGGCGCCGAAGCACTGGCCGCGCTCGAACGCCTGCCTTACGACCTGATCCTGATGGACTGCCAGATGCCCGTCATGGACGGCTTTGAAGCCACCCGCCGCCTGCGTGAACGGCAGACGACCGAACGGCGCCTGCCCGTCATCGCCATGACCGCCAATGCCATTCGTGGTGACCGGGAACGCTGCCTGGAAGCCGGCATGGATGACTATCTGCCCAAGCCCGTCCGCATCAGCGAGCTGACCGCCATGCTGCAGCGCTGGCTGCCCGTTCCGGACACCGACCCGGCCTGAGCCGGCGCAGACATGGCCGGATCGCGTACAATACGGCCATGTCTGCACATCTCCCGCCTGCCATCCTGCTCATGGGGCCTACCGCCTCGGGCAAAACCGCGCTCGCCATCGAACTGGTGGAGCGTGGTCCGTTCGACATCATTTCCGTTGATTCGGGCATGGTCTATCGCGACATGGACATCGGCACCGCCAAGCCGGATGCCACCACCCTGGCGCGTGCACCGCACCGGCTGATCGATATCCGCGACCCGGCCGACGCCTATTCCGCCGCCGAGTTTCGCCGCGATACGTTGCTGGAAATGGCCCGCATTACTGCTGCCGGGCGGATTCCTCTGCTGGTTGGCGGCACCATGCTCTACTTCAAGGTATTGCTGGAAGGACTGGCGGCCATGCCCGAGGCCGACCCGGACCTGCGTGCCCGGCTGGAGGCCGAGGCCGCCGCGAAGGGCTGGCCGGCCATGCATGCACGCCTGGCCGAGGTCGACCCGGTGACGGCGGCCCGTCTCCAGCCCAATGACAGCCAGCGCCTGCAACGCGCCCTCGAAGTCTGGGAGCTCACCGGTAAACCGCTGTCGCAATGGCACGCCGAGCAGGCGCCGCCAGAACCCCCGCCCTTTCGCCTGACCCAGCTGGCCGTATCCCCACCGGACCGCAGCATCCTGCATGCCCGTATCGAGCACCGCTTTGACGTCATGCTGGAGCAGGGCCTGATCGACGAAGTGGCCCGCCTGCGTGCCCGCCCCGGGCTGCATGCCGACCTGCCGTCGATGCGGGCCGTGGGCTATGCCCAGGTCTGGTCGCATCTTGAGGGCGAGATTGACGCTGACGAAATGCGCCTGCGCGGCATCTATGCCACCCGCCAGCTGGCCAAGCGCCAGTACACCTGGCTGCGGCGCTTTCCCGCCGAATGGCATGATGCCGCCGAGCCCGGTCTGGCCGGACGGCTCTTGAAAAAATGGGAGGCAGACCGCACATTAGCCTTACCGTGAGCGTGTTAACGACCGGATTCCAGGCAACGCCGCAGGATGCGCTTGCCAGCTACCCGTACTTGATTGCCTTTGCGGCGCCCGTTTTGGGCGACTTTTGCGCTGTTTTATGACTTTTTTCGAGCCCGGCTTGGGCTCATCGCAATGGAGAACCATCATGTCCAAGGGACAAACCCTGCAGGATCCTTTCCTGAACGCCCTTCGTAAAGAACGCATTCCCGTATCCATCTTTCTGGTCAACGGCATCAAGCTGCAAGGCCAGATTGAATCGTTTGACCAGTATGTCGTGCTGCTCAAGAACACCGTGAGCCAGATGGTGTACAAGCACGCCATTTCCACCGTGGTGCCGGCCCGCAACCCGCGCAGCACCGTGCCCGGCGGCCCTGCCGGTGGTCCGGTCGGCCCCATGTCCAGTGGCACCTACAATCCGGCAGCAGGCACCGACGACGGTTTTGACGACGATCGCCAGCCCAACTACTGATCCGGCTGTACCCCGGCAGCGCCGCCTGCGGGCGGCGCTGCCATTTATGAGAGCGACCCTTGGAATTTTTTGAACGCCACGAAGGTGGCGAACGTGCAGTACTGGTTCACCTCGATGTCCGCGACGACCGTCAGGACGAGGATCTGGAAGAGTTTCGCCTGCTGGCCAGCTCTGCCGGAGTCACCGAAGTCGGCCTGATTGTCGGCAATCGCCAGCGCCCCGATCCCCGCTTTTTTGCCGGCACCGGCAAAGTCGATGAAATCAAGTCACTGGTCCAGGCGACCGACGCCGACGTCGTGCTGTTTGACCACGCCCTCACCCCGGCCCAGGAACGCAACCTCGAAGCCGAGCTGCAGTGCCGTGTGCTGGACCGTACCGGCCTCATCCTCGACATCTTCGCCCAGCGCGCCCGCACCTTCGAAGGCAAGCTGCAGGTCGAACTGGCCCAGCTGTCCCACCTCGCCTCGCGTCTGGTGCGCGGCTGGACCCATCTGGAGCGCCAGAAGGGCGGTATCGGCCTGCGTGGCCCCGGTGAAACCCAGCTCGAAACCGACCGCCGCCTGCTGCGCGCCCGCATCGTCCACCTGAGCGAACGGCTGGACAAGGTGCGCCAGGTGCGCGCCCAGGGCCGCGCCGGCCGCCAGAAGGCCGCCGTGCCGACGGTGTCGCTGGCGGGCTATACCAATGCCGGCAAGTCGACGCTGTTCAACCGCATGACCAATGCCGAGGTGTACGCGGCCGACCAGCTCTTTGCCACCCTCGACCCCACCCTGCGCCGGCTGGACCTGCCCGGTTTTGGCCCCATGGTGCTGGCCGACACGGTGGGGTTTATCCGCCACCTGCCGCACAATCTGGTCGACGCCTTCCGCGCCACCCTGGAGGAAACGGTAGAAGCCGACCTGCTGCTGCATGTGGTGGATTGCGCCAGCGCCGAACGCGACCGCCATATTGCGGCCGTGAACGAGGTCCTGGCCGAGGTTGGTGCGACCGCGCCGGTCCTGCTCGTCTACAACAAGGTGGACCGCATCGAGGGACGCGAGCCCCGCATTGACCGCGATGATCTTGGTGTGCCCGAGGCCGTCTGGCTGTCGGCGCGTGACAATCGTGGTGTCGACCTGCTCATCGAGGCCATTACCGAACGGCTCGGCCCCGACCGCTTTGATGCCTGGCTGCACCTGACACCGGAGCTGGCCCGGTTGCGCGCCCGCTTTTATGATGCCGGTGCCGTGATCACCGAAGAAAGTGACGAGCATGGTGAAATCAGCCTGCATGTCCGCATGCCGCATACCGAACTTGAACAGTTGCTACGGCGCGAAGATGTGACACTCTCCGACCTGACGCGCAGTTAACCCTTACCCAACCCCTTTCTCCCGCCGGGAGAGATTTTTTGCAGTGGAGTACTTCATGGCCTGGAACCAGCCTGGCAACAAAGGCGAAAACCCGAACCCCTGGGGGGGTGGCGGCAACAAGGGCGGCAACCCGCCCGGGCTGGATGACCTGCTGAAGAAACTGAACGGCCTGTTCGGTGGCGGCAGCGGTGGCAGCAGTGGCGGCATGAAGGAAACCGACCTGATCAAGTGGGCCGTCGGTGGTGTCGTCGCCCTCTGGCTGGTGTTCGGTTTCTATACGGTCAAGCAGGCCGAGGAAGCCGTCATTTTCCGCTTCGGCAAAATCTACAGCACACAGACCGCCGGCCTGCACTGGGCACCGCCACTGGTTGATCGCGTGCAGAAAGTGGACATCCAGAGCGTCGAAAAAGCCTCACTGAATGCCACCATGATTACCGAAGACACCAACATCGTGGATATTTCACTCGAGGTGCAATACCGCATCAGCGATGCCAAGAAATACCTGATGCAGGTCTCTTCACCGGAGACCAGCCTTATCCAGGCGTCCGAGTCGTCACTGCGTCATGTCGTAGGCTCGTCAAAACTGGTCAACATCCTCAATGAAGGCCGCGCCACCATTGCGCGTGATGTGCAGCCACGCCTGCAGAAGTATCTCGACAACTACAGCACCGGCATCACCGTCACTGGCGTAAACGTGCTGGAAGCACTGCCGCCGAAAGAAGTGAAGGCCGCATTCGATGACGTCAACAAGGCCAAGGAAGACAAGGAACGCCTGAAAAACCAGGCCGAAACCTACGCCAACGGCATTGTGCCGGAAGCACGCGGCCAGGCCGCACGACTGCTGGCAGAAGCCGAAGGTTACAAGCTGGAAGTGGTTGACCGTGCCACCGGCGATGCGTCGCGCTTTGACCAGCTCATCACCGAATACCGCAAGGCACCTGCCGTCACACGCAGCCGCCTGTATTACGAAACCATGGAATCCGTACTCGCCAAGACCAGCAAGGTTGTGGTGGAGGGCAACAACAACCAGATGCTGTACCTGCCCCTCGACAAGATGATTCCGCAAACCACTCCGCCCGCCGCACTGACCCCGGCCGCCACACCATCAAACGAGCCGGCTCCCTCCGTGCGCAGCCGTAGCGGCAACAGCCAGGAGAACCGCTCATGAGTCCTCGTGCCTTCAACATCCTGTTTGTGACAGTGGTGCTTCTGATTATCGCCAATGGCGCGCTCTACACCATCAAGGAAACCGAACGTGGCGTGCTGCTGCAGTTTGGCGAGGTCATTGATGCCGACCTCAAGCCGGGTCTTCATGCAAAAATGCCGTTCATGCATGACGTGCGCAAGTTTGATGCGCGCACCCAGGTCAGCAACTCGGAAAGCACCGACTTCCTGACCAAGGAAAGCAAGTTCATCACGGTTGATGCGTATGTGATGTGGCGCGTGGCCGATGTGCAGCGCTATTTCACCAATACCGGCGGTGATCGCAGCCGGGCCGAACTGCTGTTGATGTCGCGCGCAAAAGACGGCCTGAAGAACAAGGTCTCCGAACGCACCGTGCATGAAGTGGTGTCTGGCCAGCGTGACAAGCTGATGACGGATCTCACGCAGGAACTGAATGCGATTGCCGTGAAGGAGTTCGGCATCAAGGTGGTGGATGTGCGCCTGAAGCGCGTTGATTTCCCCGCGTCCATTTCCGAATCCATCTACAACCGCATGCGCTCGGAACGTGAACGCGAAGCGCGTGAGCACCGTTCGCAAGGCACCGAAATTGCCGAGACCATCAAGGCCAACGCCGAACGCGAACAGCGCGTGCTGATGGCCGAGGCTTATCGCAAGGCAGAAACGCTGCGCGGTGAAGGTGATGCCCTGGCCGCGTCGATTTCGGCACGGGCCTTTGGCAAGGATGCGGAGTTCTACAAGTTCTACCGCTCCCTGCAGGCGTATCGCGCCAGCTTTGTAAAACCGTCGGATGTCATGGTGCTCAAGGGCGACAGTGAATTCTTTCGCTACATGAAGAATCCCGGAAAATAAAAGGCAACTGCTGATGATTCGCGGTCTGCTCATTCTGCTGCTGTGCCAGTTTGCCGGCGAGATCATCGCCCGCGCCTCCGGAATTCCGGTGCCGGGCGGTGTGATCGGCATGCTCATCCTGTTTGCCGGCCTGGTGATCCGCCGCGGCGTGCCGGCGGATCTGGACCAGGTCAGCCAGGTGGTGCTCAGACCCCTCACCCTGTACTTCGTGCCGGCCTCGGTCGGCATCATGACGATGGGCCCGCTGCTGGCGCAGGAAGGACTGCGCATTGGTCTGGTCATGGTGCTGTCGACCCTGATTCCGTTGCTGCTGTGCGGCTACGGACTGGACCGCTGGCTGCGTGCCCGGGGCGCCGCATGAACCTTGCCGACCTGCTGCACTACCCGGTGCCCTGGCTGATTGCCACCTTTGCCGCTTACGAAGTGGGCAACTGGACGTTTCAGAAGCTGGGGCAACCGGTGTGGGCGCCGCCACTGATGATTGCGCTGGCACTGCTGATTGGCGGCCTGCTGCTCACCGGCACGGATTACCAGACCTACTTCAAGGGCAATGCCCTGCTGCATTTCATGCTGGGCCCGGCCACCGTGGCGCTGGCCGTCCCGCTGTACCACGCCTTGCCGCGCCTGCTGGCCGCGTTCAAGCCACTGGGCGGCACCCTGCTGATCGGCACCCTGCTTGGCGCCGGCAGCGCCATGGGGCTGGCCTGGCTGTTCGGCCTCTCACACGACAGCATTCTGGCCTTCGGCACCCGTGCCGTGACCACTCCGATCGCCATCGGCATCGGTGAAAAGATTCATGCACCGATTGCACTGGCCGCCGCACTGGTCGGCTTTTCCGGGGTGCTGGGGGCCGCCGTGGCCGAGCCCCTGCTCAAGGGCGTGAAGAGTGATGTGGCCCGCGGCTTTGCCATGGGTCTGGCAGCGCATGGCGTCGGCACGGCACGGGCCTTCCAGATACATCCCACTGCCGGTGCCTTTGCGGCGCTGGGCATGGGCCTGAACGGCATGCTCACCGCCTTCTGGTTGCCGCCCCTCGTGCATGCCCTGCTGTAAAAATCCGCAGGCGCTTGTGTAAAAGGACGGCGCGCCCCACCGAAAAAAAGGGCCACCATTCCCGCCACCATTTACAGCAGGGCATGCACGAAAGCAGACAGCAGGCAGAGGAATCCCTTCGCAAGGCTTGGGCCGGACTGCCGGCCCGTGCTACTATTCGTCAAGCCGAGTATCTACTCGGTTTTTTTGTGTCCCCGCTGTGCCCGTGAGCGATTGACTCTCCATGACCCGATCTGTCGATACCTGGCTGCTGCCCGATGGCGTGGCCGACGTACTGCCGGCCGAAGCGGCCCGTCTTGAGCAGCTGCGTCGTCGCCTGCTTGATACCTTTGCCGCCTGGGGCTACCAGCTGGTGTTCCCGCCCCTCATGGAACACCTTGAATCCCTGCTCACCGGCTCCGGACATGATCTGGAACTGATGACCTTCAAGATTACCGACCAGCTTTCCGGCCGCATGATGGGCGTACGCGCCGACATCACGCCGCAGGTGGCCCGTCTGGATGCCCATGTCATCCCCGTGGAAGGCCCGGCGCGTTACTGCTATGCCGGCACCACGCTGAACACCCGCCCGGCCAGCATGGCCGCCTCGCGCTGCCCGGTGCAGATCGGCGCCGAACTTTACGGCTACGCCGGCGTTGCCGGTGACATCGAGGTCCTGCGCCTGATGCTCGACACGCTGGCACTGGCCGGCTGCCGCGACATCCATCTCGACCTCGGCCATGTCGCCCTGTTCCGTGGCCTGACCACGGCTGCCGGCATCAGCGGTCGCGATGAAGACACCCTGTTTGACATCTATCAACGCAAGGCCGCCGCAGAACTGCGAGAGTTCCTGGCGGCACGCGGTCTGCCGGCGCCCCTCAACCGGTGCTTCGAGGGCCTGCTCCGGCTGGCCGGTGGCGCAGCGGTACTGGGCAAGGCCCGCGAACTGCTGCAGGGCGTTTCAGCCGGCATTGATGCCGCTCTGGATGCCCTTGATGCCGTCGTGGCGGCACTGGCCGCATCGCACCCCGGCATCACGCTGTATGTCGACCTGACCGAGCTGCGTGGCTATCACTACCACACGGGCCTGGTGTTTGCGGCTTACGCCCCCGGCACCCGTGCCGAACTGGCCAAGGGCGGCCGCTATGACCATGTGGGCGAAGCCTTCGGTCGCGCCCGCGCTGCCACCGGCTTCAGTGCCGACATGAAGGCACTGCTGGCGTTTGGGCCTGACAGCGCACTGCGCAAGTCCATCCTGGCCCCGGCCGGCGATGACGCCGCCTTGCGTGCCGCGATTGCCGACCAGCGCCAGAAGGGTGAGCACGTGGTGCAGCAGTTGCCGGGCGACAACACCACTGCGGCCGCGCTGGGTTGCGAGCGCATGCTGGTGCAGCAGGACGGCCAGTGGACGGTCAAGAATTCCTGATTTTCCTTTTTATCTGAATGCAGTAACCGAGAACTGACATGGGCAAGAATGTTGTTGTGCTGGGCACCCAATGGGGTGACGAAGGCAAGGGCAAGATCGTCGACCTGCTGACCGACAATGCTTCGGCCGTGGTGCGCTTTCAGGGCGGTCACAACGCCGGCCATACCCTGTGGGTGGATGGCGAAAAGACCGTGCTGCACCTGATCCCGTCCGGCATCCTGCGCAAGAATGTGCTGTGCCTGATCGGCAATGGCGTTGTGCTCTCGCCCGAAGCCCTGCTCAAGGAGCTGGCCGGTCTTGAGGCCAAGGGTGTTGATCCGCGCGCGCGCCTGAAAGTGTCGGCAGCCTGCCCGCTCATCCTGCCTTACCACGCCGCCCTCGATCAGGCGCGTGAAGCGGCACGTGGCAGCGCCAAGATCGGCACCACCGGTCGTGGCATCGGTCCCGCCTACGAAGACAAGGTGGCCCGTCGCGGCCTGCGTCTGGGCGACCTGTTTCGCCCCGACACTCTGGCAGCCCGTCTGCGCGAAGTGCTCGATTACCACAACTTCCAGCTGGTGAACTACTACAAGGCCGACGCCGTCGACTTCCAGAAGACCCTGGACGATGCGCTGTCCTGGGCCGAACAGCTGCGCGACCTCGTGGCCGACGTACCGGCCATCCTTCACCAGTTCCGCCGTGAAGGCAAAAACATCATGTTCGAAGGCGCGCAGGGTTCGCTGCTCGACATCGACCATGGCACCTACCCCTACGTAACATCGTCCAACACCACAGCCGGTGGCACCTCGACCGGTTCCGGCTTTGGTCCGCTCTATCTGGATTACGTGCTGGGCATCACCAAGGCCTACACCACCCGTGTCGGCAGCGGCCCCTTCCCGACCGAACTGGTCTATGACGCCGCCAATGATGTGGGCGATGCCATCGGCAAGCATCTGGGCACCAAGGGCCACGAGTTTGGCTCCACCACCGGCCGCCAGCGCCGCTGCGGCTGGTTTGATGCCGCGCTGCTGCGCCGTGCCGTCGAACTGAACTCGATTTCGGGTCTCTGCCTGACCAAGCTCGACGTGCTCGACGGACTGGACACCGTGCGTGTCTGCACCGGTTACGAGAGCAAGGTCGCCGGCTCCATGGAATGCATCATGTCCGATGCCGAGTCGTTCGATAACGTGGTGCCGGTGTACGAGGACCTGCCCGGCTGGAGCGACTCCACCGTTGGCGTCAAAACCCTCGACGGCCTGCCAGCCAATGCCCGCGCCTACATCAAGCGCATCGAGGAAGTGGTGGGCTGCCCCATCGACATCATCTCCACCGGACCGGACCGCGACGAAACCATCGTCCTGCGGCATCCGTTCAACTGAGAAAAACGGAGGCGATGATGCAACCATCCGCCTCCTTTTTTTCGCCGCGGCAATGGCTGCGCGCGCCGGTACGCCGTGTCCTGACGCGCCAGCTCTACTTCACCGGTGCCGAGTCCGTGCTGCTGGTCATGCTGATCGGCATTGCGCTGGGCGCCATCATTGTTGCCCAGCTGCATTACACCTTCGGCCAGAGCGGTGCAGACACCCTTCGGCTGCTCGCACAACTGCTGTTCAGCGAACTTGCCCCGCTGGTAACGGCACTCATCCTGATTGCGCGCTCCTCCTCTGCCATGGCCAGCGAACTTGCTGCCATGCAGGTGCATCGCGAAATCCGGGTGTTGCGACAGTTCGGCGTGAGCCCAGTGCACTACCTCGTTGTTCCCCGCGTCGGCGGCATGGTGCTGGCGAGCGTATTCCTGGCCCTGTATCTGGCACTGGCGGCCCTGCTGGCGGCAGCCCTGATGACTGCCGGCTCCAATGCCTGGGACGAACTGCTGCAACTGGGTGACGTGCTGCCGCTGCAGCGCGTGCTGGGCGGACTGGCCAAAACCGCCCTGTTCGGCAGCGTCATTGCACTGATTGCCTGTCGCGCCGGTTTTCTGGCCGGCGCTGCCGTGACCGACATTCCGCAGGCGGCATCGCAGGCCGTGGTGCGCAGCCTGATCACCGTCTTTGTGCTGGATGCCTTGTGGGGACTGCTGTAATGGCTCTCGACACCACTGCCCTGCCCGCTCCGGGCCGTTGGGCGCTCGGCAAATTGCCGCGAGAGAAACTCGAATCCGTGCTTGCTGCCGCCAGTGCCAGTGGCCTGCGCACTGCCTGGCTGGGGCCGGATGCCGGCTTTCTCAGCAACCTGTCCCTGTATGAAAACCTTGAGCTGTTTTTCGAATGGCAACAGCGCCCCGGCACGTTCGCTGACGAACTGCAGAACGCCATGACGCTGATGGCGCTTGATGATGCTGACTGGCTGCACGAGCGGCCGTCACATCAACCGGAGCACATCCTGCAGCATGCCCGCCTGCTGCGTCTGGTGGTGCTGGCGCCCGATATTGCCATCATCGAGCCGGCCGATGCCGAGGCACTGCTGAGCCTGCCCGCCGCCGTGTTCAGCAGCAGACTCCAGCACAGCCGCCTGCTGTTGCGCGCGGCCGCATGCCCCGGGTGGCCAGACCTGACGGACCATGCCATGCTCTTTGGCATCACTGCGGAAACACCAGCCCCATGAATCGCCCGCTCCCTGCCGACCCGCGCTTTCTCCGCCTCAGGCTCAAGCTTGGGCTGTTCATCGGCCTTGGCCTGGTGCTGGGACTCAGCCTGTTGCTGGGCATGGCGGTACGGCAGGGTTATTTCTCGGCCAAGACACCGGTCTTCTTCATTGCCGAGAGTGGTGCCGACCTGCGCGCCGGGATGGCGGTCAAACTGTCCGGCTTCAAGATTGGCACCGTGCGTCGTGTCGACCTCAACGAAGCAGCACGTGTTGATGTGGAAATGGCGATCGAGGATCGCTACATGAAATGGGTCAAGACCGACTCGGTTGCCACGCTTGCCCGTGAAGGCATGATCGGCGACAGCTTCATCAGCATTACCCGCGGCACCCCGGAACTGCCGGCACTGACCCCTGATGATCGCCTGCGCTTTGAACTGGGCCGTGGCCTGGCCGACATTGCCCAGGACGTGCGCAACCGTGTGGTGCCCGTGATTGATGAGCTGCATGTGCTGCTGAAATACACGAATGATCCTAAAGGTGATGTGCGCCAGGGGTTTGCGAACATGAACCGGCTGGCAGCAGAACTGCGCGAAACACGGCGCAAGGTGGACACAACGCTGGCCGGCATTGACCAGCTTGGCCGCGAGGATGCACCGGCAACACTGGCGGCCACACGCAAGACGCTGGAGCGTACGGACGCGATGCTGCACGAACTGGAAACCACCATTCCGGCATGGCGCGCACAGGCAACCCAGACCCTGCAGGCGCTCAACGAAACAGCCAGCACCGCCACCCGCACTGCATCCGAAACCGAGCGCATGCTGAAGGAAACCGCGCCGCAACTGCTGAAGGTGCTTAACGAAACCGAAGCCCTCATGCTGGAGAGCCGCTCTGCCGTCAGTGCTGCGCGCACACGCTGGCCGTTCACGGGACCGGACGTGGCTCCCGTCAGTGCAGAACCCGGAAAAGACTGACGCCCGTCCGCCCCATCAAACCACCTGATCAGGTACCGCTACACCACCGCCCCGAACAGCCGTCCAATGCCGGCCGTTATCCCCAGCGCCAGTGCACCCCAGAACATGACCCGGCCGGCGCCTTTCCAGAGACCGGCGCCACCCGCACGCGCCGCCAGCCCGCCCAGCAATCCCAGAAACACCAGCGATGCCGCAGATACGGCCGGGATGAGCGCGCCTGACGGCACCGCCACCACCATCAGCAACGGCAGGGCCGCGCCCACCGCAAACGTCCCCGCTGACGCCACGGCCGCCTGCACGGGACGTGCCGTCATGGTGTGCGAAATACCCAGCTCGTCACGGGCATGCGCACCCAGTGCATCATGGGCCATCAGTTGCAGGGCCACCTGACGGGCCAGCGGCTCATCAAGGCCGCGCTTCACATAGATATGCGTGAGTTCGTCACGTTCGGACTCGATGTCCGTGGCCAGTTCGTGGCGCTCACGCGCGAGATCTGCCTGTTCGGTATCGGATTGCGAACTCACCGAGACATATTCGCCAGCCGCCATCGACATGGCGCCCGCCACCAGTCCCGCCACACCCGTAATCAGGATGTCATTGCTGGCCGCTCCCGCCGCGGCCACCCCCACGATCAGGCTGGCGGTCGACACGATGCCGTCATTGGCGCCGAGCACGGCCGCACGCAGCCAGCCGATACGGTCCGTCCGGTGCAACTCGGTCAGAAGGGAGTGACTCATGGAAGCTCCTCGTGTGATCAGGAAACCGGCTACCCTTTCGATACTGCCGTGCAATCGTGCAGTGTAATGAAAGGACAGGCCATCCCTGAAGGTATCACGCCCGCCGGCAACTCCGTCGTCACAAGACAACACTACCGTCACAGGACTGACGCCGTATCTTCATGAAGCTGACGCCGGGCTGCAAAAAAGCCGGCGAAGAATGCATGCACCTGCCGTTACCGCTACGTGCAAGCGCATTCACCCTGAGGACTCCCTGCCCATGAACACGCAAGACATCGAGAACATCCCGACCAACCTGTCGGCCAACGAACATTTTCAGGACGTGGTCAACCGCGTTGCCATGTCCCGGCGCAAGGTCATCAAGAGCGGGCTTGGCCTGAGCGCCGCCATGTTTCTGGGCGGCTCGCTGACCGCCTGTGGCAGCGATGACGACAGCCCTGCCGCCACCGGCGGCACCCCGGCACCAACTCCCGACAGCACCGGCACCATCAGCTTCAGCCCGATTGCCGTCTCTTCCGGCGACAGCGTTCTTGTCCCGGCCGGTTACCAGGCCCAGATTCTGGCACCGTGGGGCTCGGCATTGTTCAACGACTCGCCCGCATGGAAGGGTGATGCCTCCGAAACCGGCGACGACCAGGCCAGGCAGGTAGGTGACAATCACGACGGCATGCATTTCTTTGCCATTCCGGGCGCGGACAGCAGCACCGAAGGCCTGCTCGTGATGAACCACGAATACTGCAACTACGAGTACCTGTTCAAGCCGGACAATTACGGTGACGACCCCACCGCCACCTGGACCCTCGACAAGGTCCGCAAGGCCCAGCACGCCCATGGCGCCTCCGTCCTGCACGTGCGCACGAACAGCGCCGGCAAATGGGAAGTGGTGATCGGCTCTTACTATAACCGCCGCATCACCGGCCGCACGCCGATGGAACTGACAGGTCCCGCCGCCGGCAATGCGCTGGTGAAAACCGTTGCCGACGCCACCGGCACCCGCGTATTCGGCACACTCAACAACTGTGGCAACGGCTTCACGCCATGGGGCACCTACCTCACCTGCGAAGAAAACTTCAACGGTTACTTCGGCACCACCTCAGGTGTGGATACCCGCGACACGCACATGAAGCGCTATGGCATTTCGGCGTTGAAGTCAGGCTATCGCTGGGAAGAATTTGATGACCGCTTTGATTATGTGAAAGACCCGAACGAATCCAACCGTTTTGGCTGGATCGTGGAAATTGATCCGTTCGATCCCAATTCGATTCCGAAGAAACGCACTGCACTGGGCCGCTTCAAGCACGAAAACGTTGCGCTCACCCTCTCGAAGGACGGCCATGTTGTTGCCTACATGGGCGATGACCAGGCCAACGATTACGTCTACAAGTTTGTCTCTGACAATGCGTATGTGGAAGGCAATGCCTCCCTGAACCGCGACCTGCTCGACAGCGGTAAACTCTATGTCGCCAAGTTCACCAATGGCGCAACCGCCAGCGACATGATGGGTGTAGGCGAGTGGATTCATCTCGACAAGACGGCCAATGCCACGCTGGCCGCAGACAACGTCAATTTCCCTGATCAGGCCGCTGTGCTGATCAAGGCACGTTTGGCTGCCGATGCCGTTGGCGCCACCAAAATGGATCGTCCGGAGTGGGTCACCGTGCACCCGACCACGCAGGAGGTGTATCTCACACTGACCAACAACTCCAGCCGCGCACTGGCCGCCATTGATGATGCCAACCCGCGCGAAGCCAACCGTTTCGGCCAGATCATCCGCTGGCGCGAAGCCGCAGGCGATCCGGCCTCGGTGGCGGCGTTCGAGTGGGACCTGTTTGTGCTGGCCGGCAACCCGGTGAAATACCCGAAGCCGGACCTGCGTGGTGGCTCGGACAACATCACCGCCGACAACACTTTCAACAGCCCGGATGGTCTTGCCTTTGATGCCGAAGGCCGGCTGTGGATACAGACTGACGGCAACTACAGCAGCACCAGCCACTATCAGGGTCAGGGCAACAACCAGATGCTGGTGGCGGACGTGAAAACGAAAAAGATTGACCGTTTTCTGGTCGGTCCGGCCGGCTGTGAAATCACCGGCATCACCTGGACACCGGATGGCAAGACCATGTTCATCAATGTGCAGCATCCGGGTGAGGCGAGCGGTCACCCGAATGCCCCGGTACCCACCGGCGGCATGAGCATGGATGTTTTCCTGGCCAACAATGCAACATCGTTCAGCACCTGGCCGGACCGTAACCCGGACAGTCGCCCACGCTCATCGACAGTGGTCATCACAAAGACCGATGGCGGCACGATCGGCCTCTGACGCGTTCGTTTCCACCAATGAAAAAGGGCCGCATGTTGCGGCCCTTTTTCATGACACGTCAGCAACTCAGTCCTGCCGCTCGACCTTGATCACCAGCTTGTTCTTGCCCATCAGCAGCGAACCCACGGCATGCATCAGTGCCACAATGGCCCAGGCACCAAGCGCAGACCAGAAACCTGCCAGCGAAAAACCCGGCAGCAGCCAGGCCACCAGACCAAAGACCGCCGCGTTGATCACCAGCAGGAAAAACCCCAGCGTGAGCACCGTGATCGGTAACGTGAAGAAAATCAGCAGCGGCCGCACAAAGACATTGGCCATGCCCAGCAGCAGTGCCGCCCAGAACAGGGTGCTGTAGTGCGTAAAGTTCACTCCGTCCAGCAGGTAATCGGCCAGCCCCAGTCCACAGGCACTCAGCAGCAGACGCAGCAGCATCTGGTAACCCATCGCAGATCCCCAAAAATAATGAGGCCGCTACAGTAGCGGCCTCATTCCTGCCTCACAAGCGGCAAGGGGTATGGATTGCGTGAGCGGGATCAGGACACGCTGCGGATAACCTCGGGCATCAGGTCTGCCTGGCCCCTTGCAGCATGCATGATCGGAATGATCTCGGCAGCCGGCACTGCGCCATCGCGGGAATGCCGGTAGGTACATGCCGACAGCAACACCGACTCACAGCGCACGCCTTCGGGCATGCGCGCCGCCAGCGTGGCATCCAGTGCCGGCAGGCGGCTCCAGTGCACGGAGGGCTTGAGATGATGCGCAGTGTGATAGCCCAGATTCCATGAAATCAGGTTGTACAGACGGCTGGTGGTATTGCGCGAGGCCGTCAGGTGCGAACTGGTATCCAGATCGGAATGCTGCATGTAGGTATTGTCGAGCAGGCCCAGATACATGACCGGCATCGGCACCACAAACAGCAGCAGCGCCTTCACCGGGTCCAGTGCCACAAACACGCCCAGCACCACCAGACTCACCGAGCCCCACAACTTGAAGCGGCGGAACAGCTCGGGATAGTCACGGCCAATGCGCCAGATTTCCGGGTAGATGCGCAGCGAACCCACCACGTCATAACGGATGCGTGACATGACACTGCCGTCCGCCTGACGCCAGTTGGCCGGGTCCTTCTCCTGATCGAGGTAGTCCTTGTGATGACCCAGATTGTGATGGATGGTCCAGGCATAGGGCGGAATGCCGACCTCCAGAAACAGGATGACCTCGTAAATCCGGTTCATCCACGGCCGGGTAAAGGTAGGGACATGATGGTGATTGTGGGAAATGGAGCCGGGCATGGCCGACATGGACAGCAGGCCGAGCATGACGGCCGCCACCACCCACAGTGAATCAATCAGGAAGAAGGTGGCCAACTGCACAGTGAAAATGGACAGAACGATGAAGGAAGGAAGGCGATCCTCCCTGAATCGGTATAGCTGGCGCATGAGTCCCCCTGACCGGCATTGGCTGTGACTTCATGTCCGCCGGCGCAGGCTCATTGAACATTCAGCCGCTCATCGCTGCCAAGCACCACTCGTCAGACAGGCCGCCTTGCCGACGAAATTAACCCCTTCTTTGGAGGGGTTTTTCCCCCGGGGGTTGACCTGCATCATCGTGAAACTGGCACGCGCGCTCCAGAATCCGGTCCGCCCCCAATACCCGTGAACATCCGCCATGACTTATTCGCCACCACTATCCGCCGCACACATCCTGTTCGAAAATGCGGACCATAAATGCATCTCGTTTTCGTCGCTGGTCAAGGGCGATGGCGTCCAGTCCAACCAGTTCCTGATCGTGCACAAGGGCCATGCCGCCGTGATTGATCCGGGCGGAGACCTCACCTATACCCCGCTCACCATCGAGCTCAGCAAGCACGTGAAGCTGCAGGACCTGGACTATGTGATTGCCTCCCACCAGGACCCGGACATCATCTCCTCGATGCCGCGCTGGCTGATGCATACCCGTGCCACCATCGTTGCCTCCAAGCTGTGGGCGCGCTTCCTGCCGCACCTGGCCTCGGCCTTCATCACCGACCGCATGAACGAAGAGGTGACGGACCGCCTGATGGAGCTGCCGGACAGGGGCGGTCTCATTCCGCTGGGCGACAGCGTGCTCAAGGCCGTACCGGCGCATTTCCTCCACTCGGTGGGCAACTTCCAGTTCTACGATCCGGTCTCGAGAATCCTGTTTTCAGGTGACATGGGCGCCTCGATGGTGGATGACGCCGCCAACCCGGTGAAGGACTTCGATGCCCATATCCCGACCATGCGCGGCTTTCACCAGCGCTACATGTGCTCCAAGCGCGTGATCCGCCTGTGGGCCGGCATGGTCCGCAGCATGGATGTGGACATGATCGTGCCGCAGCATGGCAGCCCCATCCAGGGCAAGGAAATGATCAATCGCTTCCTCGACTGGATCAGTGACCTGGACTGCGGTATCGACCTGCTCACCCAGATGGACTATCGCTGCCCGTAACACGGATGGCGTTGCCGGGCGCGCAAGGCGCTCGACAAATGCCGCCACATGGGCAGAATCATCGGCTCACGGAGGAGCCGTCATGTCCCGCCTGCTAACGCACCTGCTGCATACCCCGCTCGCCACCCGCCGCGCCTTTCCGGCCATGGTGCAGGAGAGCATTCGTCATGCCATCCACGAAGGGGAACAGTCACACCACGGCGAGATCCGCTTTGTGGTGGAGGGTGACTGGCCGCTGGCCGATGTCTGGTCGGGCAAGACCGTGCGGGCGCGGGCGCTGGAGATATTCGGCCTGTCGCGCGTCTGGGACACGGCCGGCAACACCGGCATCCTGGTCTACGTGCTGCTGTGCGAGCACAAGGTCGAGATCCTGGCGGACCGCGGACTCGGTGACGCCATCGGCCCGCAGGCCTGGCACCGGCTGTGTGACGAGATGACGGCAGCCTACCGTGCCGGCCGCTTTGAGGAAGGCAGCGTGACCCTGATCCGTCAGGTACATGCCCTGCTGGCACAGCACTTCCCTGCACCGGCAGGCAATCCCAACCAGTTGCCCGACCTGCCCGTCATCCTGCGCTGATGCCGCGGCTTGGCCGCAGGCGTCGCAGGGGCTACCCTTGCTGATTGCCCCGCGCCGATAGCTCCGCGCTCATTGCCGCGCTTATTGCCCCGTTGATCATCCCTGCCGAGACGCCGTATGTCCTCGCCCGACCTCAAGCAAATGCTGGCGGCCCTGATTGCCACCCCCAGTGTGAGCTGCACCGACCCCGCCCTTGACCAGAGCAACCGCGGCGTCATCGACCAGCTTGCGGAATGGCTGACCGATCTCGGCTTTGCCTGCGAGATCATGGAAGTCCTGCCCGGCAAGGCCAACCTGATCGCCACGCTGGGCAGCGGTCCCGGCGGGCTGGTGCTGGCCGGGCATACCGACACCGTGCCCTACGACCAGGGCAAATGGCAGCACAACCCCTTTCGCCTGACAGAGGCCGATGGCTGCTTCTTCGGCCTGGGTACGGCAGACATGAAGGGCTTTTTCCCCATTGCCATCGAAGCCGCCCGCGAATTCCTCGACACCCCGCTGAAAGCCCCCCTCATCATTCTGGCCACCTGTGACGAAGAGTGCTCCATGTCCGGCGCCCGCGCGCTGGTCGACGCCGGCCGCCCGGCCGCGCGCTTTGCCGTGATCGGCGAGCCGACCAGCCTCAAGCCCCTGCGCATGCACAAGGGCGTCATGATGGAACGCATCATTATCGAGGGCCGCAGCGGTCACTCCAGCGACCCGGCACTCGGCGCCAATGCACTGGAAGCCATGAACAGCGTAATGAACGAGCTGCTGGCCTTCCGTGGCGAACTGCAGGCGAAATACCGCAACCCGGCCTTTACCGTACCGGTACCCACCCTGAACCTGGGATGCATTCATGGCGGCGACAATCCCAACCGCATCTGCCCGCGCTGCGAACTGCAGTTCGACCTGCGCCCGCTGCCCGGCATGGTCATGGACGAGTTGCGCCAGCAGATCCGCGCCCGGCTGGCACCACTGGCACCGCGTCACAACGTCAGCATCGCGCTCGATCCGCTGTTTGCCGGCACCCCGGCCATGGAAACCGACGCCAGCTCGCCACTGGTGCTGGCGGCAGAGCGCCTCACCGGCCACACCGCCGGGGCTGCGGCCTTCGGCACCGAAGCGCCCTATTTTCGCGAGCTCGGCATGGATGCACTGATCTTTGGTCCCGGCGGCATCGGACAGGCCCACCAGCCTGACGAATTCATCCGCCTCGACAGCATCCGCCCGACCGTGGATGTATTGCGCGGACTGATCCGCGAGTTCTGCCTGTAAGCTGCCGGGATTTTCAGGCGCACAATTGATGCAGCGCCTGTAAACCTGCGGACAGCTCCTCTACAATCCGGAGCCTTGAGCCCAACCGCCAGCGAGCCTTACGCCGTGAGCAACCTGCCCTTTCAGGACACCATGTCGGAACAGTACGTGCACTGGTTCCGTAACTCTGCCCCCTATATCAACACCCACCGCGGCAAGACCTTTGTGCTGCTGTTCGGTGGCGAGGCCGTCAACCACGACAATTTCCACAACATCGTGCACGACATCGCGCTGCTGCATTCACTGGGCATCCGTCTGGTGCTGGTGCATGGTGCCCGTCCGCAGATTGACGAGAACCTGGCCGAATACGGTCTCACCACCGAATTCCACAATGACCTGCGTGTGACCTCGCGCGAGTCGTTGCGCTGCGTGATGGATGCCGTCGGCTCCATCCGCCTCGAAATCGAGGCCTTGCTGTCAATGGGGCTGGCCAACTCCCCCATGTTCGGAGCCAAGATCGATGCGGTCTCCGGCAACTTCATCACCGCCCGCCCCTATGGCGTGCGCGACGGCATCGACTACGGCCTGACCGGCGAAGTGCGCTCGGTCGACATCGAGGCCATCAACAAGAACCTGGAGAATCACCACATCGTGATTCTCGGCCCGACCGGCTACTCCACCACCGGTGAAGTGTTCAACCTGCTGGCCGAAGACGTCGCCGTCAGCGCCGCGATTGCGCTCAAGGCCGACAAACTGATCTGTCTGGGCGAGCGTGACGGCATCCAGGCCCAGGACGACCGCCTGCTGCGCGAAATGATCCCGAACGAAGTGGACCAGTACCTGCGCGGCAAGAAACTCGACAACGAACTGCTGCGCTACATGCATGCCGCCTCGGAAGCCTGCCGTGGCGGCGTTAACCGCGTGCACATCATTTCCTATGTACGTGACGGTGCCCTGCTGCAGGAACTGTTCACCCGTGACGGTTCCGGCACACTGATCACCCATGACCCCTACGAAGAAATCCGCGAAGCGGAAATCGAGGACATCGGCGGCATGATCGAACTGCTGCGTCCGCTCGAAGAAGAAGGCATCCTGGTGCGTCGCTCACGCGAACGCCTCGAAAACGAAATCAATCATTTTGTCGTGATCGAGCGTGACGGCATGGTGGTCGGTTGCGCCGCGCTGTACCCGTTGCCGGCTGATGAAAAAAATCCGGCGTCCGGTGAAATTGCCTGCGTGGCCGTGCACCCGAACTACCGCAAGGGTGATCGTGGCAGCGAACTGCTGGAGTTCCTGGAAAAGCGTGCTGCCGGCAAGGGCCTGCGCAAGCTGTTTGTACTGACCACGCGCACGGCGCTGTGGTTCATCGAGCACGGCTTTACCGCCGCCTCGGTGGACGACCTGCCGACCGAGCGCAAGGAACTGTACAACTTCCAGCGCAACTCGCAGGTCTTCAGCAAGACCCTCTGATTGTTTCACCTGCGGCAGTGGCCTGCACTACTGTCGCAGCAAACCTGTTTTCTTTACGGAATTTTTTGACATGAGCAACAACGACGATCTCAGCAACCTCCGCAAATATTCTTCCGAAGTGGTCGACGGCATTGAAGCCGCGCCGGGTCGCGCCATGCTGCGCGCGGTCGGCTTTACCGATGCCGATTTCAAGAAGCCGCAGATCGGCATCGCCTCGACCTGGGCCATGGTCACGCCCTGCAACATGCACATCAACAAGCTGGCCGAAGAAGCCGGCAAGGGTGCCGATGCTGCCGGTGGCAAGTCGGTCATCTTCAACACCATCACCATTTCCGACGGCATCGCCAACGGCACTGAAGGCATGAAGTATTCGCTGGTGTCGCGTGAAGTGATTGCCGACTCCATTGAAGT
>JACCDZ011860627.1_pt1 | contig 22901 bp, 19 predicted proteins | sample 7449551 | NCBI WGS metagenome assembly JACCDZ01 (sample SAMN15323452, study PRJNA562643) | freshwater metagenome | isolation source: river surface water | place: USA:Blue River Watershed | collected 2017-08-18 | reverse complement strand
CTGAATTTTTGTTAATTATTCATTAGCCACGAATTTTCGAATTTTTCGAATTAATAAATTGTGGTAAATAATTAGTATCGACGACGTGGATACGTATTCGAATTTTCATACCAAGAAACACACATTAATTTGTGAATTCGTGGCAAAAATTTCAAAATAGTGAAACAAAAATTACATACTGATTCCAAAATTTGGAACAGCACAAATAAACTTAAACTACAGGTGGACCTCGATGTGAGAAATATAAAAACTCTTTTTCTTTTACGATAGATTCGTAGGCGTTAGAAAAATGGAATTTATGTTGTGGAGAAAATAAATGCACTACAAAAACATCTTCTGCTAAAAACGCTGCAAATTCAAAATCACAGACCGGACAATCTTCATGATTATCTTGAGAAAATTCAGTTTTAGAAGTACTTTTATAGGTTACTTCATGAAAATGATGGGCTTCATCTGTAAAAATATGTAACGACTGATAGCATATGGCAAAAAGTATTGCCAATGCCATCAGAACATTATATTTTACAAGATTTTTTTGCATTATACCAAGTTATTCGCTACTAAATATTCCGCAATTTGAACGGTATTTGTGGCTGCACCTTTACGTAAGTTATCAGCAACAATCCACATGTTTAACGTGTTAGGTTGACTTCCATCTCTACGGATTCTTCCTACGAAAACATCGTCTTTACCTTCTGCGTAAAACGGCATTGGATAGGTAAAAGTATCTAAATTATCTTGTACTGTAATTCCTGGTGTGTTGTGTAAAATAGTTCTTACTTCGTTCACATCAAAATCGTTATAAAACTCCACGTTTACCGCTTCACTATGTCCGCCAACAACTGGAATTCTTACAGCAGTTGCCGTAACACCAATGGTTTTATCGTTTAAGATTTTTTGTGTTTCACGAACCAATTTCATTTCTTCTTTGGTATAATCGTTTTCTTCGAATACGTCACATTGTGGAATCGCATTTCTGTGAATTTGGTATTTATAAGCCATTTCACCTTTGATGCCAGCATATTCATTTTCTAATTGTTGCACACCTTTTACACCTGTTCCAGTAATAGATTGGTAAGTAGAAACAATAACACGTTTAATTTTATATTTTTTGTGTAATGGTGCTAAAGCCATCACTAATTGAATCGTAGAACAATTCGCATTTGGAATAATTTTATCGTCTTTTGTTAAGATATCGGCATTGATTTCTGGAACTACTAATTTCTTAGTTTCATCCATTCTCCAAGCTGAAGAATTATCAATAACTGTAGTTCCCGCTGCAGCAAATTTTGGTGCCCAAGCTAAAGAAGTTTCTCCACCTGCAGAAAACAAAGCGATATCTGCTTTCATATCAACCGCAGTTTGTAAACCAACTACTTTATAGGTTTTCCCGTTGAACTCAATCTCTTTACCCACAGATTTTTCTGAAGCCACAGGAATTAATTCCGTAACCGGAAAATTTCTTTCTTTTAATATTTGAAGCATTACTTCTCCCACCATTCCAGTGGCTCCAACAACGGCTACTTTCATTTGTTTAGATTTTATTTTTTGAGGTAATAATTTAATTTTTTAGCCTTGCAAAAGTATAAAACTTCTTGCTAAAAATCTCTTTAAAAAAAGTTAATACTCATAAAAAAACTGCCCGAAAGCAGTTCTTTATATTGTAAGATATTATTTGACTAATGAATCTAATAAAGTTACTAATTCAGGTGATGAAGGTCTTGGCGCGTCTGCGTTTACAATTTTTCCTTCTGGACTGATTAAAATAAATCTTGGAATACCGTTAATTTTATAACCTTGTACAAAATCAGATTTCCAATCTTTATCTGCTAATAATTGAATGCCACCTAAGTTTTTATCTGTAACAAATTTGTTCCATTTTTCTTTATCTTTCATTACATCTACTGATATACTTACGAATTCGATATTTTTACCGTGGTAGGCTTCTTCGGTTTTTTGTAAAAAAGGAATTTCTTGACGGCAAGGTCCACACCAAGTTGCCCAAACATCAATATACACATATTTCCCTTTTAAACTTTCTAATGAAGTAAATCCGCCTTTATGATTTTCGAAATTGAATGAAGGAGAAACCGTTCCATTTAATTTTTTCAATTCAAATGCTGCAGATAAATATTGCACCATCCCTTTCATACCGTTTTCTACATCAGCTTTGTATTTAGCAACAAAACCAGCATCTAAATTTTGAGGAATAACCGCAAAAATGCTTTCTTTATATTTAGCAACTTCTGTATTCAAGGCTTCTAAACTTTCTGCTTTCATCATTGGTTCAAAAGCAGTTTGGTCCCCTTGTTTTAAAGTTTCAGCAGCTAAAAAAGCATTTTCGTTAGCACCTTTCCCTTTAAATTTAATAGTCTTATCGAAATCTTTATAATCTAAAGCAACTTGAATATCTGTAGAATTTGTTAAATATAAATCAGCATATTGCTCATCTACTTCTAATTTAAACATCCCATCAGTTACTTTGAAAGTTGAATTGAAATTTCCTTTTTTGTCAGCTACTATCATTTGACTAAAACCTCTTGATTTTACATAAATAGTATCTGTTGGTTTGTTTGCGATTTTAGCAGAAAATTTAACTTGAGCACTAGCTGTTAATGAAAAAACACCTGCTAATACTGAAAATAAAAATGTTTTGTTGTGTGTCATTTTTTTAATTTTAAAATAGAAAGCGTAAATATAAAAGAATTAAATCTATAAAACCCAAAAAAATTGTTAAGATTATTAGTCATATAACTTCATAAAATTTAAAAATATCATACTTTTGCACTCGAGACCGAAGGTCGAACTATATGAAATAAAAAAATAAAAACAATGTTTAGAAGTTTTACTTGTGGTGAATTAAACGCTACACATATCAACCAGGAAGTTACTTTAGCCGGTTGGGTTCAAAAAACACGTGATAAAGGTTTTATGATTTGGATTGATTTGCGTGACCGATATGGAATTACGCAATTAATTTTAGATGAAACCAGAACAGATAAAGCTATTTTTGAAAGAGCAAAATCTTTAGGTCGTGAATTTGTAGTTCAAGTTAAAGGAACCGTAATTGAACGCGAATCTAAAAACAAAAACATACCAACAGGTGACATTGAAATTTTAGTTTCTGAACTAACTATTTTAAATGATTCCCTAACACCTCCTTTCACTATTGAAGATGAAACCGATGGTGGTGAAGATATCCGAATGAAATATCGTTATTTAGACATTCGTAGAAATCCAGTTAAAAACAGTTTATTATTCCGTCATAAAGTAGCACAAGAAGTTAGAAATTATTTATCTAATCAAGGATTTTGCGAAGTAGAAACACCTTATTTAATTAAATCTACTCCTGAAGGTGCTCGTGATTTCGTGGTTCCAAGTAGAATGAACGAAGGACAATTTTACGCTTTACCACAATCACCTCAAACTTTCAAACAATTATTGATGGTGGGTGGAATGGATAAATATTTCCAAATTGTGAAATGTTTCCGTGATGAAGATTTACGTGCGGATAGACAACCAGAATTTACACAAATTGACTGCGAAATGGCTTTCGTAGAACAAGAAGATATTTTAAATCAGTTTGAAGGTTTAACTCGTCATTTACTGAAAGAAGTAAAAGGCATTGAAGTAGATAAATTTCCTCGTATTACTTACGAATATGCCATGAAAACATACGGAAATGACAAGCCAGATATTCGTTTCGGAATGGAATTTGGTGAGTTAAATGAAGTAACTAAACATAAAGATTTTCCTGTATTTAATGCTGCTGAATTTGTAGTTGGAATTGCTGCTCCAGGCTGTGCATCTTATACAAGAAAAGAAATCGACGCCTTAATTGACTGGGTAAAACGACCACAAATTGGCGCAACCGGAATGATTTATTGTAAATATGAATTAGACGGAAGTTTAAAATCATCTGTAGATAAATTTTTCGATCAAGAAGACTTAAAAAAATGGGCAGAAATTACAGGTGCAAAACCAGGTGATATGATTTTTGTTTTATGTGGAAATACAGATAAAACAAGAACGCAACTTTCCGCCTTACGTATGGAATTAGCCACTCGTTTAGGGTTGAGAAATCCGGAAGAATTTGCGCCACTTTGGGTATTAGATTTCCCACTTTTAGAATGGGACGAAGAATCGGAAAGATACCACGCCATGCACCATCCATTTACCTCTCCAAAACCAGAAGACATGCATTTAATTACTACCGAACCAGGTAAAATTAGAGCCAATGCCTACGATATGGTTTTAAATGGAAACGAAATTGGTGGAGGTTCTATTCGTATTCACGACAGAGAATTACAAGCTAGAATGTTTGAATTATTAGGTTTCTCAAAAGAAGAAGCTGAAAATCAATTTGGTTTCTTAATGAACGCTTTCCAATACGGCGCACCACCACACGGAGGTTTAGCTTTTGGTTTGGACAGATTGGTTGCGATTTTAGGCGGACAAGAAACTATTAGAGACTTTATTGCCTTCCCTAAAAACAACTCAGGAAGAGACGTTATGATTGATGCACCATCTCAAATTGATAACAAACAACTAGAAGAGTTAAGCATTAAGTTAAATATCACAAAATAAAAACACTATTTTCTTGCTTGTGTCGAATAAATTTATATATTTGCTCATTATTAATAATTAAATACGCATATAATGCAAACAGGAACAGTAAAATTCTTCAATGAAACTAAAGGTTTTGGTTTCATCACTAACGAAGATACAGGTAAGGACATTTTTGTTCACGCTACAGGAATCAAGGTTGAAAACTTAAACGAAGGAGACCGTGTTAGTTACGAAGAAGAAGAAGGAAGAAAAGGAATTGTAGCAACTAATGTTGTAATATTAAACGATTAATTTATTACCTCTAAAAACGCTCCCCATAAAGGAGCGTTTTTTTTATGCTTTATTTTATTATTTAGAATGATTATAAATGTATTCATTTTAATAAAATTACTATTCTTAATAGGGTTTAAATTTTGATAATACCACAATACAAATTATTTTTGTAGCTATTTTCAAATCAACACTAAAATGCAAAATTCACAAATTGATTTTATACCTATTCTAATGCAAGTTGTGCTTGCCGTAGGGTTTGTTGCTGGAACTATTGCCATTTCTAACTTATTAGGTCCAAAAAGATCATCTGCAAACAAAGACAAAAGTTTCGAATGTGGAATTGAATCTGTTGGAAACGCTCGTATTCCTTTTTCTGTAAAATACTTTTTAGTTGCTATTTTATTCGTTCTTTTTGACGTGGAAGTAATTTTCATGTATCCTTGGGCTGTAAATTTCAAAGAAATGGGCGTTGATGGATTAATTAAGATGAGTATTTTCATGATTTTATTACTAATTGGTTTCTTCTATGTAATTAAGAAGAAAGCATTAGTTTGGGAATAACAAATTGAAACGTATGGAAAAGAATAAAGTAAATATGGTTGACGCACCTGAAGGACATGTTGGGGAAGGTTTTTTCGCTACAAAATTAGACCAAGTTGTTGGTTTAGCGCGTGCGAATTCATTATGGCCTCTGCCGTTTGCCACTTCATGTTGTGGTATTGAATTCATGGCAACAATGGCATCACATTACGATTTGGCTCGTTTTGGTTCTGAACGTGTGAGTTTTTCTCCTCGTCAGGCGGATATGTTATTAGTAATGGGGACTATTTCTAAAAAAATGGCGCCAATTTTACGTCAAGTTTATGAACAAATGTCAGAACCACGTTGGGTAATTGCCGTTGGAGCTTGCGCTTCATCAGGTGGTGTTTTTGATACGTATTCTGTTTTACAAGGCATTGACAAAGTCATTCCTGTAGATGTTTATGTACCAGGTTGCCCACCTCGTCCAGAACAAATTGTGGATGGCGTGATGCAATTACAAGAACTAGTGAAAAATGAATCTCAAAGAAGAAGACATTCTGCTGAATACAAAGAATTGTTAGCTTCCTATAACATAGAATAATAATGGCTTTAGAATCATTAGACATACAAAACAGATTGCAAGAAACTTTTGGGGAGCATGTAAAGTATTTCAGAACTGAATACGACATGTTTGTTTTAGAAGCCAATGCAGACGTAGTGTATAACGTAATTAAATTTTTAAAAGAAGAACCTTCTTTAAACTTTAACTTCTTAACCGACCTTTGCGGGATTCACTATCCAGATAGCGAAGTAAACGAACAATTTTGCGTAGTTTACCATTTACACAATTGGTACGAAAACAAAAGAGTTAGAGTAAAAACTTTTTTAAACGGCACCAATCCTGAAGTACAATCTGTAACCTCTTTATACAAATGTGCGGATTGGATGGAAAGAGAAACTTTTGATTTTTACGGAATTAAATTCCATGGTCATCCAAATTTAGTTCGTATTTTAAATATGGACGAAATGGTTTCTTTCCCATTGAGAAAAGAATTCCCTATGGAAGATTCAGGAAGAACAGACAAAGACGACCGTTTCTTTGGTAGAACCATTAATAATTCAACTATTTAACATGGGAAAAGTAGTACTACCAGCAGATCACAGATATTATAAATATATCGAAGAACGTCATAATGAAGACGGAAGCGAATTAGCTATCTTAAACTTAGGGCCTACTCACCCTGCTACTCACGGAATTTTTCAAAACATCTTATTAATGGATGGAGAAAGAATTTTAGATGCAGAACCAACGATTGGGTACATCCATAGAGCCTTTGAAAAAATCGCGGAAAACCGTCCTTTTTATCAAATCACACCACTTACAGACCGAATGAATTATTGTTCCTCACCAATCAACAACATGGCTTGGTGGATGACAATTGAAAAATTATTAAATATCGAAGTTCCAAAACGCGCACAATATTTACGTGTTATTGTGATGGAATTAGCACGTATTACAGACCACTTAATTTGTAACTCAATTTTAGGAGTAGATACTGGAGCCTATACTGGTTTCTTATATGTATTCCAATTCCGTGAAAAAGTATACGAAATCTACGAAGAAATTTGTGGGGCTCGTTTAACAACAAACATGGGAAGAATTGGTGGTTTCGAAAGAGATTGGTCACCAAAAGCTTTTGAATTATTAGATACTTTCTTAAAAGAATTCCCAGTAGCTTGGAAAGAATTTGAAGATTTATTTACAAGAAATAGAATTTTTATTGATAGAACTGTAAACGTTGGAGGTATTTCAGCAGAAGATGCAATAGCTTACGGATTTACAGGTCCAAACTTAAGAGCTGCAGGAGTAGATTACGATGTTCGTATAGCACAACCTTATTCTTCTTATGAAGATTTCGAATTTAACATTCCGGTAGGAAAATCAGGAGATACTTACGATAGATTCTGTGTTAGAAATCAGGAAGTTTGGGAAAGTTTAAGTATTATCCGTCAAGCATTAGACAAAATGCCAGAAGGAAATGTATATCATGCAGACGTTCCAGATTATTATTTACCTCCAAAAGAAGATGTTTACCATAATATGGAAGCCTTAATCTATCACTTTAAAATTGTGATGGGAGAAGTTCCAGTTCCGGTTGCAGAAGTATATCATCCTGTTGAAGGTGGAAATGGAGAATTAGGTTTCTATTTGGTAACAGACGGAAGTAGAACACCTTATAGATTACATTTCAGAAGACCATGCTTTATTTATTATCAAGCGTATCCTGAAATGATTAAAGGTGCCATGTTATCTGATGCGATTGTAATCTTATCAAGTTTAAATGTAATTGCAGGTGAATTAGACGCCTAATACTGTAAAATGTATATTGAAAAAATCGTATAATGAAAAAAGTATAGTGTAAAACAATACCATTTACATTATACAATATACAAAAAAGAAAAATGGAAATATCAAATATCAAACAAAAGATAAACATAACTGAAGCGTTAATGACTCGTATTAACGAATTAATCAGTCATTATCCTGCAGATAAAAAAAAATCGGCATTAATTCCAGTGCTACATGAAGTACAAGACGCTCATGACAATTGGTTAAGCGTTGAGTTACAACAAAAAGTGGCTGATATTTTGGAAATTCTTCCAATTGAGGTTTACGAAGTGGTAACTTTCTATACCATGTTTAACACCAAACCAGTCGCAAAATACATGTTTGAATTTTGCAGAACATCTTGTTGTGCCACTCGTGGTGTAGAAGATTTAATGGATTACGCTTGTTCTAAATTAGGCGTAAAAGAAGGAGAAATTACTTCAGACGGAATGTTTCAAGTGGTTGGTGTAGAATGTTTAGGTGCTTGCGGATATGCTCCAATGTTGCAATTAGGCGATTTTTATCACGAAAAACTATCAAAGGAATCCTTCGATAATTTGATTGAAGATTGCAAAGCAGAAAAAATAACTTTACACGATAAATAATATCATGGGAAAGAAAATATTATTAGACAAAATAAATATTCCAGGAATAAAAACCTATGAGGTTTACCGCGAAAATGGTGGTTATAAATCTGTGGAAAAAGCACTAACAATGCAACCAGATGAAATTACTGAAGAAGTAAAAACTTCAGGACTTCGAGGTCGTGGTGGTGCGGGTTTCCCAGTAGGAATGAAATGGAGTTTTATCGATAAAAAATCAGGAAAACCTCGTCACTTAGTTTGTAACGCGGACGAATCGGAACCAGGTACATTCAAAGACCGTTATTTAATGGAATTTATCCCTCACCTTTTAATTGAAGGAATGATTACTTCAAGTTTTGCACTTGGGGCTAATCTTTCTTACATCTATATTAGAGGGGAATATATGTGGGTTTTCAAAATCCTAGAAAAAGCTATTAAAGAAGCATACGCCGCTGGATGGCTAGGAAAAAATATTAAAGGTTCAGGTTACGATTTAGATTTATATGTTCATGTTGGTGCAGGAGCATATATTTGTGGAGAAGAAACCGCTTTAATCGAATCTTTGGAAGGAAAAAGAGGAAATCCTCGTATCAAACCACCGTTTCCTGCTATTTCAGGATTATGGGCAAACCCAACTGTGGTAAATAATGTGGAATCAATTGCTGCTGTGCCTTGGATTGTGATGAATGGCGGTGCAGAATATGCAAAGATTGGTTTAGAAAGATCAACTGGTACCAAATTAATTTCAGCTTCTGGACATATTAAAAAACCTGGAGTTTACGAAATTGAAATGGGTATTACGGTTGAAGAATTTATGAATTCAGACGAATACTGTGGTGGAATGATTGACGACAGACCTTTAAAGGCTTTAGTACCTGGAGGTTCATCTGTGCCAATTTTACCAGCACATTTAATATACAAAACCGCTGCCGGAACAGACCGTTTAATGACGTACGAATCATTATCTGATGGAGGTTTCGCAACGGGTTCGATGTTAGGTTCTGGAGGTTTCATCGTGTATAATGATACAACTTGTATCGTAAGAAACACTTGGAATTTCTCACGTTTCTACCATCACGAAAGTTGCGGACAATGTACACCTTGTCGTGAAGGAACAGGTTGGTTAGAAAAAATCTTATGGAGAATCGAAAACGGCCAAGGTCGTGATGAAGATATCGACTTATTATGGAACATTCAATCTAAAATTGAAGGAAATACCATTTGTCCATTAGGAGATGCGGCTTCTTGGCCAGTAGCTGCAGCTATTCGTCACTTCAGAGAAGAATTTGAATACCACGTAAGGTTCCCAGAAAAAATTAAAGATAGAAACCATTTTGTGAACGAACCATTTGAAAAAGTGCGTCATTTAATAAGCAAACAAACGGTTTAAATATATTTATTACATAAAAAAGATTCCATGAGGAATCAAACATTTATAACATGAAAGTAACCATAGACGGACAAAGCGTTGAAGTAGAACCAGGAACAACCATCCTGCAAGCTGCACGTATGATTGGAGGCGATTTAGTGCCACCAGCCATGTGTTATTATTCTAAATTAAAAGGAAGCGGTGGAAAATGTCGTTGCTGTTTAGTAGAAGTTTCAAAAGGTAGCGAAGCCGATCCAAGACCCATGCCAAAATTAATGGCATCTTGTGTAACAGGATGTATGGACGGTATGGAAGTGAATAGTAAAAATTCGGAAAGAGTAACAGAAGCAAGAAAATCAGTTACAGAATTCTTATTAATCAACCACCCTTTAGATTGTCCTGTTTGTGACCAAGCCGGAGAATGTAATTTACAAGATTTAAGTTTCGAACACGGAAAATCTGAAACTAGATTCATAGAAGAAAAAAGAACTTTTGAGCCAGAAAATATTGGGGATAAAATTCAATTACACATGAATCGTTGTATTTTATGTCAACGTTGTACCACTTTAGCAGACCAATTAACAGATAAAAGAGTTCATGGGGTCTTAAATCGTGGAGATCATGCACAAATTTCAACTTGTGTTTCTGCAGCCATTGACAATGAATTTTCTGGAAATATGATTGATGTTTGTCCTGTTGGAGCTTTAACAGACAAAACATTCCGTTTCAAAAGTAGAGTTTGGTTTAATAAGCCTTTCAATGCACACAGAGAATGTACAACTTGTTGTGGAAAAACTACGGTTTGGATGTTCGGAAACGAAATTCAAAGAGTTACAGGTAGAAAAGACCAATATGGTGAAGTAGAAGAATTCATTTGTAACACGTGTCGTTTCGATAAAAAAGAAGTTTCTGATTGGACTATCGAAGGACCAAGAAAATTTGCAAAAGATTCTGTAATTAACCAAAATAACTACGTTCGTCCTTTAGAGAAAGTAGTTATCGAAACAGAGAAAAACATACTTTTAGGTCGTGATGAAGACCGTAAAAAAATTAGTATGACAGGTGTTCCATTAAAAAATACTCAAAAATAATGGATAGCGTATTTATCATAGAAAAAAGTGTAATTATAGTTGCAGTATTTGCGTTAACAATGTTAATGGCCATGTATTCAACTTGGGCTGAACGTAAAGTAGCAGCCTTTTTACAAGATCGTGTGGGACCAAACCGTGCAGGTTGGGGTGGATTATTACAACCTCTTGCCGATGGAGCCAAATTATTTACAAAAGAAGAATTTTTTCCAAACACACCTAATAAATTTTTATTTATTTTAGGACCTGCAATTGCCATGAGTACAGCATTAATTACGAGTGCAGTTATTCCATGGGGAGATAAAATTCACGTTTTTGGAAGAGATGTTTTACTACAAGCTACAGATATTGACGTATCAATTTTGTATGTTTTTGGAATATTATCAATTGGAGTATACGGAATTATGATTGGTGCTTGGGCATCAAACAACAAATATTCATTAATGTCAGCGGTTCGTGCCTCTTCTCAAATGATTTCTTACGAAGTTGCAATGGGATTAGCCATGATTTCAATCTTAATGATGTCGGGGTCTTTATCTTTAAAAGACATTACAGTAATGCAAGCCAATGATGGTTGGAACATTTTCTATCAACCTTTAGCTTTCTTAATCTTCTTAATTTGTTCTTTTGCAGAAACAAACAGAACACCTTTCGATTTAGCAGAATGTGAATCAGAATTAATTGGTGGATATCATACTGAATATTCATCTATGAAAATGGGGTTCTATTTATTTGCTGAATATGCTAACATGTTCATTTCTTCAACCATCTTAGCAGTTGTATTCTTAGGAGGTTACCACTTCCCAGGAATGGCTTGGGTGAATGAAAATTGGGGAATTAACATTGGAGCCTTATTAGGTTTCTTGACTTTATTCGCAAAAATATGTTTCTTCATCTTCTTCTACATGTGGGTAAGATGGACGATTCCACGTTTCAGATACGATCAATTGATGCATTTAGGTTGGAAAATATTAATCCCATTAGCTGTTCTAAATATCATAATAACAGGTATCGTAATGGTTTTATTTAATTAGTAAGAAGATGTCAATACAACAAATATCATTATCAGGAAGAAAAATTGAAGTTTCCAACAAGGAAATGTCATTTTTAGAACGAATTTACGTTTGGACAATTCTGAAAGGTTTATGGACCACTTTAAAACATTTGTTTAGAAGAAAAGTAACCATTAAATACCCAGAAGAAACAAGAACTATGAGTCCGGTTTATAGAGGACAGCACATGTTAATGCGCGACGATCAAGGAAGAGAAAGATGTACCGCTTGCGGATTATGTGCTTTGTCTTGTCCAGCGGAAGCAATTACTATGAAAGCTGCTGAAAGAAAACCAGAAGAAAAAAACTTGTACAGAGAAGAAAAATACGCAGAGATTTATGAAATCAATATGTTGCGTTGTATTTTTTGTGGTTTATGTGAAGAAGCTTGTCCAAAAGAAGCGATTTACTTAACCACATCTAAAAAAATTGTAAAATCGGGTTACGAAAGAGAAGGTTTTATCTACGGAAAAGACAAATTGGTGATGCCTTTAGATATGGCTATCAAAAATACGCAATCAAATACAGCAAATTAATATGTTAGAGTACATTTTTTATATCTTATCAGCTATAACATTAGGAACTGCATTTTTAACAGTAATTAGTAAAAATGCGATTCATAGTGCTATTTATTTAGTAATTTGCTTTTTTTCATTAGCAGGTCATTACTTATTATTCAATGCTCAATTTTTAGCTATCGTTCACATTATTGTTTATGCTGGAGCCATTATGGTATTGTTATTATTTACCTTAATGTTAATGAATTTGAACAATGAAGACGAAACGTCTAAACCCATATTAGCAAAATTTTCAGCAGTTTTTTCGGCTGGAATTTTAGGTTTAGTATTAATTGCAGCCTTACGTAAAGCACAACCAGAAAATATTGAATATGTAAATTCTGGGGTAGATTATCAATCCATTAAAGTTTTAGGAAACGTTTTATTAAACGAATACCAAGTTCCTTTCGAATTTGCTTCTATTTTACTTTTAGTTTCTATGATTGGTGCAGTTTTAATTTCTAAAAAAGAAGAAAAAATATAATTATGAATATTTTAGAACACGTTGGTATAGAAAACTACCTTACTCTAGCAGCCTTGCTATTTTGTATAGGTGCTTTCGGACTTTTATACAGAAGAAATGCCATAATCATGTTTATGTCTATTGAAATTATGCTTAATGCTGTAAACTTACTTTTAGTTGCTTTTTCATCTTATCATGAAGATGCTTCAGGACAAGTTTTCGTATTCTTCACTATGGCGGTTGCCGCTGCTGAAGTTGCGGTTGGTTTAGCTATTTTAGTTTCAGTATTTAGAAATATTGGAAATATTGACATCGATAATTTAAAAAACCTAAAAGGATAATTCTGAAATGAGTACTACTATATTACTTTTATTATTTGCACCGTTAGTTGGTTTTTTAATCAACATTTTCTTCGGTAAAACATTAGGTAAAACTGTCTCTGGCGCTATAGGTACGGCTTCAGTATTTATCTCTTTCTTATGTACACTTTGCTTATTCTCACAAATCAATGCAAACGGAAAAGCGATCCCTTTTCACTTAGCAGATTGGTTTTCAATTGGAAATATTAAAGTAAATTTCTCTTTCTTATTCGATCAATTATCCGCTTTATGGTTATTGTTTGTAACAGGAATTGGAACTTTAATTCACTTATACTCTATTAGCTATATGCATGAAGACGAAAATATGCACAAATTTTTCTCTTATTTAAATTTGTTCGTTTTCTTCATGATTGCTTTAGTTTCAGGAAGTAACTTATTAATTATGTTCATCGGTTGGGAAGGCGTAGGATTATGTTCTTACTTACTAATCGGATTCTGGTATAAAAACCAAGACTATAATGATGCCGCTAAAAAAGCTTTCATCATGAACCGTATAGGAGATTTAGGTTTCTTAATTGGAATTTTCATCTTAGGTCATTTATTTGGTACTTTAGATTTCTTAGAAATAAAAGCATTATTAGGAAAAGATGTAATCTCTCCTAGCCTATTATCAATCGCGGCTTTATGTTTATTCATTGGAGCTTGTGGTAAATCGGCACAATTGCCTTTAGCGACTTGGTTACCAGATGCGATGGCGGGTCCAACACCAGTTTCTGCCTTAATTCACGCAGCAACGATGGTAACAGCTGGTATTTTTATGGTAACAAGAATGAATTTCTTATTCGACTTAACTCCAGAAATTCAAAATGTAATCGCCATAGTTGGAACAATTACTGCAATTGTAGCCGCATCAATTGGTTTAGTTCAAAATGATATCAAAAAAGTATTGGCTTACTCTACAGTTTCGCAATTAGGTCTAATGTTTTTAGCCTTAGGTTTAGGAGCGTATGAAGTAGCCGTTTTCCACGTAATTACACACGCTTTCTTTAAAGCTTGTTTGTTCTTAGGTTCAGGTTCTGTAATTCACGCTTTACACGGAGAACAAGACATGAGAAACATGGGTGGATTACGAAAAGTAATGCCAATTACGTTCTATACAATGATGGCTTCGTCATTAGCCATTTCGGGAATTGTTCCTTTCTCAGGATTCTTTTCTAAAGACGAAATTTTAATGACCGCTTTCCACCAAAACATTCCTTTATGGGTGATTGGTTCGATTGCTTCAATTATGACAGCATTTTATATGTTCCGTTTGATGTTCTTAACATTCTTCAACGACTTTAGAGGAACAGAAGAACAAAAACATCATTTACATGAAAGTCCGGCTTTAATTACGATTCCATTAGTAATTTTAGCAATATTCGCAACTATTGGTGGAGTAATTAGTTTACCAGGAAACAGTTGGTTAAATCATTATTTAGCACCATTATTCAAAAAACATGAAGCACATCATTTAGATGGTCAAGCATATATGTTAATGGCTATTGCAACGGTTGGCGCTTTAGTTGGAATTGGAATTGCTTATTCTAAATATTTATCGAAAAAACAAATTCCAGTTGCAGATACAGAAGTACAAGGTTTACATAAAGTTTTATCTAACAAATATTATTTAGATGAAATTTATATGGCTACAATTGTGAAACCAATTTATATGATTTCCAATTTTGCTAAAAAATATGTAGAGAAATTTATTTCAAAAGTAGTTATTGGTTTAGGTGGTGCTACTTATGCCCTATCTATAAAAGGAAAGAAAATTCAAAATGGTAATATTGGTGTGTATTTATTCGCATTCATATTCGGAATGGTTGGGTTTTTAGTTTATGTATTTATAATTCGAGATTTAAAATAATGGATATTAGTATCGTTTTAATTGTATTATTAGTTGGCGCTTTAGCCACCTATTTATCTGGAAACAAGTTCGCTTCTAAAATAGCTTTAGTTTCAAGTATTGTAGCTTTTGGAGCAACACTATTGGCTTTAAACGCATTTCAAGCTGGAGATGATTTAGATGTAAATTTATCTTGGATTTCTCAACTAAACATCAACTTCGCCTTACACGTTGACGGTTTATCATTAGTGATGTTATTATTAACAACTGGTTTGTTACCACTAATTATTTTATCTGGATTTATCACAAAATTTGAAAATTCAAAAGCTATTTATGCGTTAATGTTGTTTATGGGATTTGCCATGGCAGGAACATTCTTAGCATCAGACGGATTTTTATATTATATCTTTTGGGAAATTGCTTTAATTCCGATTTATTTCATTGCCTTAAATTGGGGTAACGGAGATATAGAAGAACGTAAAAAAGCAATATTAAAATTCTTTATTTATACGTTTGCAGGTTCATTGTTTATGCTTTTAGCCTTCATTTACTTATACACAAAAGGTGGAAGTTTTGACATCAATAAATTATATGCTTTACAGTTAACTCATGTTGAAAAAACATATATTTTCTTCGCTTTCTTTTTAGCTTATGCGATTAAAATTCCGGTTGTACCTTTCCATACTTGGCAAGCAAACACGTATAGCAAAGCACCAGCAGTTGGTACGATGTTATTATCTGGAATTATGCTAAAAATGGGATTATACAGTGTTTTAAGATGGCAATTGCCTTTATCAGATTCTGCTGCAAAAGAATATATGCCACTTATTGTAGCGTTATCAATTGCTGGTATTATTTACGGTGCGATTGTAACTTTAAAACAAAAAGACATCAAGAAATTATTAGCGTATTCTTCATTATCTCACGTTGGATTAATTGCTGCTGGTTTATATTCTTTAACTTTTGAAGGATTTCAAGGTGCGGTTTTACAAATGCTTTCTCACGGTATTGTTATTGTTGGATTATTTTATGTGGTAGAATTAATTTACAGCAGATACAACACATACGAAATCAAACAAATGGGTGGAATCAGAATTCAAGACACGTATTTCGCTTCTTTATTTATGATTATCATGTTGGCTTCTGTAGCTTTACCAACCACTTTCAACTTTATTGGTGAATTCAATTTACTATATAGTTTATTCAAAGTAAACATTTGGTATGCGGTAATTGCAGGAACAACTATCATTTTAGGAGCATTTTATATGTTACGAATGTTTCAAAAAGTAATGTTAGGTTCGGAAACGAAATCATTTCACAAAATATCAAAACAAGAAAGTATTGTTTTAGTAATTGTTGTTGGATTAACAATTTTCTTCGGATTATTTCCACAACCAATTATCGATTTAATTACGCCAAGTTTACAATCAATTTTAACACAAATTAAATAATAATCAGCACAAAATGACTACATTAATTGCTATAATAGGAATCGGAATATTTTGTTTATTAGCAGAAATAATGAATCTAAAAAAGATTATTATTCCTGTGTCAATTGTGTCGTTGATGGCATTATTTGGTTTAAACATAACAGGTCAATTACCTGAAATTAGTGGATTTGAATCAATGATTGAGGTAAATAAATTCTCAATTGCTTTTTCAAGTTTATTTATATTATTAACGGCACTTTTAATTTTAATGAGTGCGCCGAGTTATGCTAAAAGTTCAAAATTATCTGATTTCATTTCTATAAAAGTCTTTATGCTTTCTGGAGCAGTGGCTATGGTAAGTTTCAGTAATATGGCAATGTTCTTTTTAGGAATTGAAGTATTATCTATCGGTTTATACGTGTTAGCTGGAAGCGACAGATTGAATATCAAAAGTAATGAAGCCGGAATGAAATATTTCCTAATGGGTTCATTTGCATCTGGAATTTTATTGTTTGGAATTACGATGTTATATGGTGCTACAGGAACTTTTGATGTGGGTACTTTATACGAAGCTTCTATTTCTGCAAGTACAGAATTTTGGTTTTACATCGGAGTTATTTTAATTACGATTGGAATGTTGTTTAAAGTAGCCGCTACGCCAATGCACTTTTGGGCTCCTGATGTTTACGAAGGATCACCAACACAAGTTACAGCTATCATGAGTACTTTGGCTAAAGTAGCTGCTATGGCTTCTTTCTTCAAATTAATTACAATTTTAAACAGTCAAATGTTATACAGTTATACTCAAGTAATTGTAGTTGTAGTAATTGCAACGATGCTATTTGGTAACGTAATGGCTCTACGTCAGAAAAAAGTGAAACGTGTTATCGCGTATTCAGGTATTTCGCACACTGGGTTTATGTTAATGACTTTATTAAACATTAATTCAGCTGAAAACAATTTATTATTTTATGCAACTTCTTATGCGATTGCAGGATTAGCCGCATTTTCAGTAATTTTATTCGTAGTTAAAAACGAAGACAATGATTTTATTGAAAATTTCGATGGTTTAGGAAAAAAACACCCATTAATGGCTTTCGTAATGACCATTGCTTTATTGTCTATGGCTGGAATTCCAATTTTAGCAGGTTTCTTTGCGAAATTCTTCTTGTTAAATCAAATTATTACTAGTGGATTTATTGGTTTAGCGATTATAGCGATTATCAACTCAATGATTGCGGTGTTTTACTACTTTAAAATTGTAGTAGCGATGTACACAAAAGAACCAACTTATGGTAAAGTATATGCGAATCATTCTGAATATTATATCGTAGGAATTGTAGCTACAGTTTTATTAGTACTTATCGGTATCTTCCCAGATGCGATTATGAATTTGTTATAAGAAACAAACTATCAAATATAGAAATCCCAACTTTTAGTTAATAGAAGTTGGGATTTTTGTTTTAAAGATTGTGTTGATTAGCACGGAAAATTGAAGAATTTCAAGAATTTATTTGAGTAGTATTAGTGTTGTTTGTTAATGGTGATGAGAATGGTGTGAGATGCTTTCAGCATGACAAGATTACGGTTAAGTTTGGGATTAATGAGCACGCAGATTTGAAGGATTGCAAGGATTTATTTTAGTTGATATACTTAAATAGGTTTGGTTACGAGATGCTTCGATAAGCACAGCATGACAAGATTGTGGGTAAGTTTGAGTTTTAAGAAAATGAAAAATCCCAACCTGTTGCCAAGTTAGGATTGATTATTAAGTTCCTAATATTATAATTATTTTACACTTACTTTTTTACTAAAACTTCCGTTAGTAGTTTCCACTTTTACAATGTACACTCCAGTACTGTTAGACGACATTGGTATTAAAATATTGCTTTGCTCATCATTTCTAACATCCCAAGCATTAATCAATTGACCTACTAAATTGTATAATTGTACTTTGTTAACTGTAGTGTTTTTATCAGTATTTGCAATTTGAAGTACTTGATTTGTAATTTCAAATTTCACCTCAATAGCTTCGTTTAATTCCTCATTTATTTTAGTGTTATCTGAAATGGTTCTGGCTACAACAGTTCCAGGAGTACTTCTATTATTAAAAGTTAAATAAAATCTATTATTATGAACTCCAGCAGGTAACTTCACTTTAAAAGGTTGTGTTTTAATGTTGTGAAACAAACCAGTTACATTATCGAAAATAAACACTTTTCTATTGGCATCAAAATTTTCAACATCATCTAAAACAATTTCTACAAAACCTGTTTGATCTGTTTTAACACCTATCGGATGTCTTTTTAATGGATTGAAAACGCCAACACCTTGAATAATCAAATTAGTTTCTTGACTTCTAAAATACATATCATTAGGCTGGTCATCTAAATGAACACCGTCGTATCCTGGGTCAATATTATCGGTAGCATACTCATTCATGAAACCCAATAAAAGTTGTCTGTGAAAGTTATTCGCAGAATTAAATCCTAAACGAATTTTAGCAAATTCATTAGTTGAAAAGTTATCATTTGCGTTATTAGCGGTATTTGGATTGGCACTTCTAAACATTTCAAAAGAAGCTGGATCATTTTCTTTAACAAATATTCTTTGAGAATTATTAAAAGTAATATTTCCACCTGTAGCACTTCCAAAAACAAAGAATCCTTGTCCAACAGGAATAAAACGTTGAGCAATTTTTGTATTCCCTCCTAATCCATTAATTCCTGGAGGAGCAATTGGTGGTGTACCTCCAACTTTAGTGTAAGCGGCATAACCTCCTTGATAATCTTGTAAAACATGCGTATTATTTAGAGCCGAATGTTCCCAATAATAAATCGTACCATTAGTTGCACCAGATGCGCCCGCCACAGAAACAATATTATCATCAATAAACTTATCTGCGTCAATAGCTGAGGCATAAGGATTACCACTCAAATTCAAATTATTTGCAGAAATTGGATTGGTAATATCACCGTTGTAGGGTTTCCCAATGAACGTATAATTTTGTTTAGGAGTAGCTGCACCGCTACCTTTCATCGTGTAACCTTGTGATGGACTTAAAGTTCCTGTTTGTAAAACTTGAGTCCAGTTCGCATACACACCAGTAACATTTTGAAATTTATAAATCCAATATCCCGCTAAACTTATTGGATTAGTTGGAGCTCCGTTATAGCCACCAATCCAGTTTATTGGTGTTGGACTTGATGGATTTGTTCCATCTCTTAAAACCGTTGCGACTGTATAATTACTATTATTAACGCTTCCATTTACTGGTCCAACTGGCGAAGACCAATAATTATAATTGTATATGTTAGACGCACCTTGTTGGTCTCTTTCAATCCAACCATCACTAGATGGTTCTAAATCACTTTGTGCAGTTTGAACCAGTTGAGAACGCCCTACTAAATCAATTACACCATCTAATAATAAGTACCAATCGTTTTGTAACTTATTATCGTTAGTCATTTTGATAGTTGCACCAGGATTTAAAATTAAGCCTAAATCTGTAGAATTTGAAGTTTCTGTAATAGTATGTGATACATTTACAATTGACCAATCGTAATCCATAACATCTAATCCTCTAATTTCTTTTGTTGGACTATTTACAGCTGTTGCAAAATCACCTACTCTTTCGGTTAAGAAAGGCATTGGTGCTTGTTGCACATTTATCACTTTATGATTGAAAATTTTGGTACCAACCAAATCAATGGAAGGTGTAGATAAATCGTCAATAATATCATCTTTATACACATCCATTCGATAGTAACGTACTAAGTTAGCAAATGGTAAGGTTCCAACATCTTTTGGTATTACTTCACCTCTAACTTGAGTCGCGTTATTTTTAACTTCTTGATATACCATTCTTTGCAATTGCGCATCAGTTAATCCGATGTTAAACACACGAACTTCATCTATTTTCCCTTTGAAATAAGTAGTATTCGCAGTAGGATTTTTTCCTAAAGTTAATAAAGAAGCATCTGCAGCAATATTTCCTGCTAAAGCTTGGGAAGCGACTTGTAAGCCATTTAAGTATAATCTCACAGTTCCTCCAGAATAAATAGCTGCAACATGATACCATTGATTGGTGTTTAATGCTGTGTTGAATGTAACCGTCGTTCCATTTACAGTAGCTTGTAATCTCTTAATATTAGATACTTTTAATTGGAAATTATTCTGTCCAACAATTACTCCATCAGCATTGTAACCGTTCGCTAAATTAATCCATGACATTAATGTTGCTGCTGGTAAACCACCTAAAACGGCAGTACTTTGTGCGTAATCATTTCTTCCGTCAAATTCTAATAAAAGTTTTCTGTTTAAATCTCTTGGCGAACCAAAATAAGCGGTATTAGTATCAAAAGCATCAACAATTCCATCTTTATCGATATCTGTATTTCCATCGATAATTCCGTCATTATTCGCATCTAAAGAAGCATAAAGTGTATTGGTAATATCAAAACTTCCATTGCTTGTTACATCTAAATAATTTGGTGAACCGTCACCATCCGTATCTAAAACATAGTTTAAAAATGGTGCAATAAGTGAACCTTGATCTAAGTTCCCATAAATATTCAATCCATAATCGTATAAATCTAAAATACCATCACCATATCCTTCAACAATTCCGTCACCGTTTGTATCTTTACTTCTGAACGTTTCTGTATCAGCGCCATCTCCTTTTCCATCGCCAGTAATATCACCATCTCCATTTACAAATCCTGGTACGGCGTTAGCATTTCCAGCACCTGATTCATCTACATCAAAAACAGCATCATTATCAGAATCTAAATCCATGTAGTTAGCAGCACCATCACCATCAAAATCAGGAGCAGATAATATTCCTTCAGCGCTATCGTGTAAACCGTTAGCATTCGCGTCCATCCAAGCCACATCCATTTTTCCTTTTGCGTTGCTTAAATTCCCTAAACCTACCTCAATAATATCTTCAACTCCATCATTATCTGAATCTAAGTCGAAAACATCTGCTACACCATCTAAGTCTAAATCACATAACGCTTGAGTAATTAAAATATCATCAAGTGCTAAATCATTCCCTAGACCACCAGTTTCGTTATTGATGAAAATCACATTAAAAGCATCCACATTTAAATTTAAACTAGCGGTAAATTGCACCCAATTTCCAGCTAAATTTCCAGCAGTTGTTGGAGCAATATTTCCTGTACTAATTGAAGTTAAAAGATTATCATTTACATCTCTGAACTCCACTCTTACATTAGGACGTAATCTGGTAGCGATTCCAGGAGCATCCGTTCTGTCAATATTTAACACCCAAAAACTATAAGTAATTGGAATATTTGGCAGAGCTCCAGTGATTGAAGCGGTATAAAAAATTCCAGGCGTATAAGACGCATTGAAAATAGCCATTCTTCCGTTTGCATCGCCCGTATGGTCGCCACCCATGTGCCAGTAAGTTGGTGCCCATGAAGCAATTTGACAACTAGAAGCAACTGCATACTCTCCGTCATTTAAGTCAACTGAGCTTAAAGTAGGGCAAGCCACAGTATTCGGAGCACCTACCCCATTTTCATAACAATAGGTAGTAATGGCGTTATATGTTGTATTAATTGTTGTTCTTGGTCCGGCACCAAAACTTTCATTTAAAAATTTATAATTTACTTTTGGACCGTTGGCATTGTTACAGTTTGTTTCTTCAATTGTATCACGAATTCCGTCATTATCGTCATCAATATCTACGTTATCAAAAATTCCATCACCATCACTATCAAAAAATGTTTGAATACAAGAACCCGTTAAATTAAAGTTGTATGGATTTTCATCTGAATCATCATTTACGATAGAAATAGTTGCGGTTTTTGTTCCGATTACGGATGGGTTGAATGTTACTACAAAAGAGGTATTTCCACCTGGGATAACTACAGCTAAAGGTGCAGTAGTAACAGAAAAATCTCCAGGATTTGCTCCTGAAAATGTTATAGCCCCTAAATTTAAATTTTGAGAACCAGTATTATGTACGAAATAAGTTCTGAAAATACTTCCTCCTACTGATGTTGAACCAAAATCGGTATAATCTATAATAGAAGGAGTTATATCTCCATCAACAATAGAATTTAAATTTCCAAGTACATCCATTTCTGGAGCGGAAATTGCATTTCCTCTGATAGCATATACGTAAGTTAAAGTTCCACCATTATTTGTATATCTAACCGTAATTGTTGCATTTTTTATACCTGCTGGTGCAATTGGCGTAAATCGGATGACTAAATTTGGAGAAAAAACAGTTCCTAAACCATTAAGCGTGTTTCCACTAGAAGGACCAGAAACAATAGAAAATTGAGCGGCATCTACACCTGATATCACTACTGCTGGATTCGCAAAAGTAATTCTTCGAGCACTTGCAGTACCTCCAGTACCAT
>JACCDZ010088133.1_pt1 | contig 22905 bp, 19 predicted proteins | sample 7449551 | NCBI WGS metagenome assembly JACCDZ01 (sample SAMN15323452, study PRJNA562643) | freshwater metagenome | isolation source: river surface water | place: USA:Blue River Watershed | collected 2017-08-18 | reverse complement strand
CTGTATCACCCTGCTCTTCCAGCAGCCTGATGCCACGCAGACAGGGGCGTATCACCAGTGCATCCAGATCGCCGGCAAAAATCACATTGCTGCCGCCACCGAGAATGACAACCGGATAGCGGCCGGCCAGCTCGGACTGCAATACCGCACTGCACTCCTCTTCTGTTTCAGCCTCAACATAAAAACGGGCGCTGGCAGCAATGCCGAACGTATTGAGTGCATCAAGGGGATGATTCTCGACAAGCAACATGTTCAGCAGCCACAACCGAATACGCCCTGCTTTTTCAGCAGATGACGCATGAGGGAAAGACTGCCTGCTTCTGCCATATCGAGCACCGTTTCAAAAACTGCAGCATCACTGTAATAGGGATCAGGAACATCCTGTCCTTCGTGACCGTCAAGAAAATCAAGGAACAGGGCCAGTTCGGCTTTTGGCTGGCGACTGAACTTCTGCATGCGCTGCAGTGCCGCCAGCACCATGTTGTCCATTGCCAGAATATGATCGTAATGCTCGAAGTCCTGCGGGCCGACCTGGCGGGCGCGCAAGGCGGAAATATCATAACCCCGGTCACGGGCGTGGCGCTGTGCACGCCGATCAGGCGGTTCACCGACATGCGAGCCAGCCATGCCCGCCGAATCAATCTCGAACATGCTGCGCCAGCCCGACTTGTCGGCCTGAGAGGAAAAGACACCCTCTACCGTGGGCGAACGGCAGATGTTGCCAAGACAGACAAAAAGCAGTCGAACAGGTTCAGTCATGACAATATCCGGTCTGGCTCAGGCAAAAAGTGCGCGAATACGTTCCAGATCCTCGGCCGTATCCACGCCCTGCGGAATCTCTACCTCTGCCACACCAACATGAATTTTCACCCCGTTGTACAAGGCGCGCAGTTGTTCAAGTGCTTCCACCTGCTCAATCACTGCGGGTGGCCAACCGACATAGGCATGCAGAAAACCGACACGGTAGGCATAAATACCCAGGTGACGAAAATACACATCAAGGGCCGGCAATACGGTCTTGTCTTTGGCAAAGGCATCACGTGCCCATGGCATGGGGGCGCGACTGAAATACAACGCAAAATCATTCACGTCGCGGACAAGCTTGACGATATTCGGATTGAACAACTGCTCGACACTGGTCAGTGTTTCGGCCAGCGTGGCGATACCGGCGGCAGAAGATGCCTCGATGTTGCGGGCGACCTGATTGATGACTGCCGGCGGGATAAGCGGCTCGTCACCCTGCACATTGACGATGATGGTGTCGTCTAACCAACCCTTCTTTTGTGCGACTTCCTGCAGGCGATCCGTACCGGACGGATGATTCGCCGATGTCATCACGACCTCTGCGCCCATGCCCTGCACCGCCGCGGCAATGCGTTCATCATCCGTGGCAATCAGCACTTCTTCGGCACCGCTCTGGCAGGCCCGCTCCACGACGTGCGCCACCATCGGGCGCCCGGCAATATCCAGCAAGGGCTTGCCGGGCAAGCGGCTGGAACCGAAACGCGCAGGAATGACTACCTTGAATCCCATGATGCTTTCCTCAACCCTGTTTCAGCCCAGTCGTTCATCGACAGTAAGGCGACGTGCTTCCTCTTCCAGCATGACCGGAATGCCGTCACGCACAGGAAAGGCAAGGCCATCGGCCCGGCAAATCAGTTCCTGACGCTCCAGGTCATAACGCAAGGAGCTCTTGCACAAGGGGCATACCAGAATGGCGAGCAGTTTCTTGTCAAGCATGGTCTTTCTCCACTTGGCGCAAGCGCTGTAACAGGCCATCCAGAAACACTGGAGGCAATACTGCCTGCACCGGTACATACCACCAGTTTGCTGCCGCGAAACCCGCACACTTCACGGCATCCTTTTCTGTCATTACCACCGGCAGTGCCTCGGCAAACCCAAAGTCTCGCGCACTGTACGCATGATGGTCTGCAAAGGCATGCGGCACGACATCAAATCCCTGCGCCTGCAATTGCGCAAAAAAACGTTGCGGATTGCCGATGCCGGCAACTGCATGCACCCTGGCACCGGATACCGGAGGCATTGCAGATGCGCCGGAATGCAATGATCTCCATGGCTGTGGCTGCAACTGCATAACACTGGCACCCGGCCACTGCGTGCCCTCACCATTCACCACGACAAGATCCACCGACGCAAGGCGCGACACCGGCTCACGCAAGGGGCCTGCCGGCAACAAGAGGCGATTACCCAGTCCGCGACCACCATCAATCACGGCAATCTCGATATCCCGCGCCAGTGCATAATGCTGCAGGCCATCGTCACACAACACCACATTGCAGTCCGTATGTTGCTGCAGCCATGACACGGCCCTCGCCCGCACCGGGTCCACTACTACCGGCACACCGGTACGCCTGAATATGGCCAGCGGCTCATCGCCGGACTCTGCAGGTGTGCTTTGCTCATTCAACCGGTACGGGTACTCCGCATGACCGCCGTATCCCCGGCTTACCACCGCAGGACGATACCCCTGCTCGCGCAAAAAACTGATCAGCGCCAGCGTCAATGGGGTCTTGCCCGTGCCACCCACCGTGATATTACCCACGACAATGACCGGCAACCGGAAGCGCTGTGATGTCAGCCACTTGTGCCGGTACAAAAACCGGCGCAAGCCCGTGACCAACGCATACAAGACACTGAATGGCCACAACAGCCACAGCAGGGGATGGCCACGATACCAGGCGGTGACCAGTGACTGGCTCACACCGCCCCCGGCGTTACCACGTCATCTTCTGCAAAATTGCGGCTGTGCAACTGGGCATACACGCCATCTTTAGCCAGCAATTCGGCATGCGTGCCAGACTCCACGATAGTCCCCTGATCCATCACCACAATCAGGTCGGCGTTCTCGATGGTGGAAAGACGGTGTGCGATCACCAGCGTGGTACGGCCCTTCATGACTTCGTCGAGGGCGGCCTGAATGTAGTACTCCGATTCATTGTCCAGCGCGCTGGTTGCCTCATCCAGAATCAGGATGGGGGCATTCTTTACCAGGGCACGTGCAATGGCGATACGTTGCCGCTGGCCACCGGAAAGCTGGACGCCATCCTGACCGACGCGTGTGTCGTAACCTTCAGGCAACTTTTCAATGAACTCATGGGCATAGGCGGTACGTGCTGCCTGCTCGACCTCGCTGCGCGAGCGATGACGGAAGGCGCCATAGGCAATGTTGTGCTCAATGGAGTCATCAAACAGCACCACCTTCTGCCCGACCGTGGCAATCTGCTTGCGCAAGCCGGACAGGCGATATTCCTGAATGGGCCGCCCGTCAATCAGCACTTGGCCGTGGCCCGCATCGTAGAAACGCGGCAGCAGATTGACCAGGGTGCTCTTGCCGGAACCGGAACGGCCAACCAGCGCCACGGTCTGGCCAGGCAGCACACGCAGATTGATGTCCTGCAATACCGGCTTGCCCTCCTGATAGGAGAATCCGACATGGCGGAACTCGATTTCACCCCGCAGACGCTCCACTTCAACCGTACCGTTATCCGTCTCGGGGGGCATGTCGAGCAGCTCGAACACCGATGCAGAAGCGGCAATACCACGCTGGATTTTCTCGTTGACATCGGTGAGCGCACGCACCGGTTTTTGCAGCATGCCAGCGGCCACGATATAGGACACAAACTGACCCGCTGTAATCCCCTGCATCAATGCAGGCTGCAGGGCCACCCATATGACTCCGCCCATGGCAGTGGCCAGCAGCAACTGCACCAGCGGCGAACTGATGGCGCTGGTCACCACCATCTTCATGCCCTGCTTCAGGTTTTCCTTTGACGCACGATCAAAGCGCTGGCGCTCGTACTCCTCACCGCCATAGGTCTTCACTACCTGGAAGGCCGTGATGGTTTCACTGACCACGTGATTCACATCACCCATGGCATTCTGGATTTTACCGGAGAGCTTGCGGAAGCGTTTGCTGGCCACCCTCACGAGTAGGCCGGCCATCGGACCAATAATGAGCAGGGAAAGTGATAAGCGCCAGTTCAGGTAAAACAGGTAGCCCAGCAGCGTGATGACAATGAAACCTTCACGCACGATGGTCTTGAGCGCATCCGTCGCGGCACCGGTAACCTGCTCCACATTGAAAATGATCTTGGCCGCAATATGGCCGGGAGAATTGAGATGGTAGTAAACCGCTGGCAAAACCAGCAGCTTGTCAAAAAGCTCGCGACGCATTTCATAGACAATACTGCGCGACACCAGCGACAGGAAATAGTTACCGATAAACGATCCGACACCGCGCATGAAAACAACACCAATCACCAGCACGGGAAACCAGTTCATGTGCTCCTGGTTCTGGTGAGTGATGGCATCAATGATGTACTGGATAAGCTTGGCGCTGGCAGCCTCGGTAAGGCCGTTAAACAGGAAGCCGAGTGTGCCGATGACAAAAAACAGCCAGAAGCGGGCTGTGTACTTCAGCAGGCGCCGGTAGGCCTGTGTACCGGTCATCGTCGTTTCGGGAATCGGTGTACTCATGAGGGATGACCATAGGAAATGCCGGCAACCTGACCGGGAGAAGCCCGATCAGGACGAGCCGGGAAAGAGCCCGGTTATTTCTGTTCGGGCTGCCGGGTACTGATACTGAGGTTCTGGAAGCCCATCTGGCCGGCCACATCCATGACCGTGACCACCGACTGATGTGGTGCAGTGCCGTCAGCCGAAATCATGAAGGGCAACTCATGATTGCCTTCACTGGCTTTTTCAATGGCGGAGCGCAGACTGGTTGCCTGCTTGCTGGCCAGCACCAGGCCATTGACCGCATATTCACCGCCCGCACTGACCGATACCTCGATGCTGTTGGCAGGCACTGATGCAGCCGCTTCGCCCTTTGCTTCCGGCAAGGCAATCTGCAGTTTGCTGGACTTGGTGAACGTCGTCGACAGCAGAAAAAAAACAATCAGGAACAACAGGCAATCAATCAGTGGCGTGAGATTGAGTTCCAGTGTGTCCTCGGTGGGACGACGGAATTTCACGCCACATTCCCCTTGGCGGACGGTGCCTTGGCTGGCTTGGCCGCCGGTGCACGCTCCTGGAAATCGACTTCACGATCACCATGCACGATATCCACCAGCTTGATGGCCTGCTGTTCCATCTCAACCGTGACATCCTGGATATGACGGGTGAACCAGCGATGCATGACCATGGCTGGAATTGCCACGACGATACCGCCAGCGGTTGTGATCAGGGCTTTCGAGATGCCGCCAGCCAGCATGGAGGGATCGTTCAGGCCGGTGGACGTTACCGCCATGAAGGCTTCGATAATGCCCACTACGGTACCCAGCAAGCCCAGCAAGGGCGAAATGACCGCAATGGTGCCGAGAATGCTGAGATACTTTTCCATGTCATGAATGACATGCGAGGCAGATTCCTCGATGCTTTCCTTCATGATGTCACGGCCATGCTTGCTGTTGAGCAGGCCGGCGGCAAGGATTTCACCCAGGGGAGAGTCGGCGCGCAACTGCTTCAGCTTGGCAGCATCAAGCTCGTTATTACGGATCCACTGCCAGACGCGAGCCAGCAGGTCAGGGGGGGCAACCCGGCTGGAACGCAGTGTCCAGGCACGCTCAAGGACGATGGCAACGGCCAGCATTGATGCCACAACAATCGGCAGCATCAGCAAGCCACCCGCTTTGATCAACTCCCACACGGTGTTGCACTCCTTGAACCGGAAAGATCGGAAACCGGAATAAAATCGGACCCTACTTTAACCGGTATTCACCGCCCCCGCCAAGCATGGCAAGCGCGCTCTGTTTCGCAAAAAAATGCTGAAAGCTCATACCCTTGCGACAACCGGCAGATTCACCACCAATAGCGGCCAGCATGCCCCCGGTATCCCTGCCAGCTCACCTCCCCGGTGGCGCGGATATCCAGAGTCACGGCCCCGTCATCCGCCGTATTGAGCAAAGGAATTCCGGCCGCCGCCAGTCGCTCCTGTACGGCGCTGGCCGGGTGACCGAACTGGTTGAGATAGCCGGCCGAGGCAATGGCAATCTGTGGCGAGACGCTGGCAAGCCACTCCGCTGACGTCGCCTGACGCGCCCCGTGGTGTCCGAGAATGAGTACATCGGCCTTTATCCCTACCTTTTCGTCCAGCAGTGCGTATTCACCCGGTATCTCCAGGTCCCCGGGTAGCAGCACAGCGGCATGTCCCTTCGACACCCGCAGCACACAGGAGCGGTTGTTGTCCGAGACCCCGTGCTCCAGCAGAAGGCGTGGCGACAGGATTGCAAAGGTCCAGCCCTCCACCTGCCACTGCTGCCCGGCAAGACAGGCTTCATGCCGAGTTCCCCGGTAACCGGCAAGACTTGCCGGCCATGCCCCCAGTACATCCCCGACCGGCATGCCGGCCAGTACGGATGCCGCACCACCGGTATGATCAAGATCGTCATGACTGAGCAGCAACCGGTTCAGGGATCGGACACCTTGCTGGCGCAACGCCGGCAGTATCACGCTTCGTCCTGCATCCAGCTCACCAAAGGCAGCACCCGTGTCATACAGCAGGCGGTAATTACCTGTCTCCAGCAACACGGCAAGCCCCTGCCCCACATCCATCACCGTCACTCGCAATGCCCCGGGAAAGGGCGGCCGGTACATGAAAAAAACCGGTAGCAGGAAAAACGGTGTCAACCATCTCAAGCGCGGCTGCACCGGCTGGAAAAGACAGAGAGTGGCGAGCAAAGCCCACACGAATCCGCTGCGGCCCGGCAGGCTCCAGTCGATGCTGGCCCCCGGCCATGACTGGAACTGGTCCAGTAATGCATCCAGCACAGACATCAGCCGTATGGCCAGCAACCATGCCATGTCGGCCACTCCCGGCAGGACTGCCCAGAGCAGCAGCCCCAGCAACCCCAAAGGCACCACCAGAAACGTAACGACAGGCACAGCCAGCAGGTTGGCAAAGGGCGATACCCAGCTGGCACGCTCAAAAAACCAGACCGTGGCGGGCAGCAGCAGAAGGGAGAGTGACAGCTGCAGCCTGACGCCCTGATGCCAGGCTGGCAAATGCGCCTGGGTCTGCCCGACCAGCATCAGCAGCGCCACTGCGCCAAAGGACAACCAGAAACCGGCGGCATGCGCGGCAAGAGGCCACCACAACAACACGGCGAACATGGCCAGGCCCAGAACATGAAGTGCTGGCAGACGACGCTGCCACCATTGTGCCAGTCCGACAACCGCCAGCATCACCAGTGTGCGCTGTGTCGGCACGGAAAAACCCGCCACCAGACTGTAGGCCAGTGCCACACCCAGTCCCATCAGCAACGCCGGTTTGTGCAACGGCACCAGCAAGCCAAGACCCGGCACCAGTCGTAACACGCGCCAGGACAGCCAGGCAGCCACCACCGCCAGCAAGGTAATGTGCATTCCCGAAATGGCCATCAGATGAATGACGCCCGTTGCGGCGTAGCGCTCCCAGTCATCACGTGAGACCAGTGCCCGGTCCCCGGTAATCAGTGCGAGCACGACGCCGGCCTCCGGATGCGCGGAAAACTTCTGCTGGAAATGCTGCCGCAGGGACAACCGGTAGCGGTCCAGGAAAAAACCTGTATCGGCCTTGCAACGCACGGTTTTCGCCGAGCCTGTTGCCGTGACACCTTCCGACAGCAGCCATGCCTCGTAATCAAAACCACCCGGATTGGCATTACCGTGAGGACGCTTGAGCCGGACCGACAACTCGCACAGTGAGCCGGGCAACGGCATGGCGGCATCGCGCAGACTCAGTTGCCAGAGCCCCTGGGGACGCCAGTCGCTGCCCTGCACCCTTGCTGGCCGGAAACGCAGCTGCCAGCCCCCGAAACGGTTCGGTTCGGGCAGACCGGTGATGGCACCCTCCGCCACCAGCACCGTCTTCTCGAGGGACGTTGGCACTTCGGCAGCCAGCATCTGCCCGGCCATCGCCACGGCCAGTGCAAAAGAACAAAGCCCGGGAACCGGATACACCAGCCAGGTGCGCTGCCAGCGCCACCAGGCCAGCAGGCAGCAACAGGCCGGCAGAAGACTCCACCAGAACGGGGGCAACACGGGTAATAGCGGGAGGACGAGCAGGCCGGAGACGGCACTCGAGACAACTGGCCCCATGACACACATCCATGTGATCAGGAAAGTATGTGCTTTTACACGAAAGCGCCGGACAAACACAGAATTGACCGGGGGCTGCCGAATGTGAAAGATGGCGGCTCCACCGCAAGGCCACCCTGCGCATGCCGAAACGTCTGATTCGCCGCTACCTGCCACACCCGGACAGGATCATCCATCACCGCAGCCTGCGCTTTCTGGGCAAGCGGCTGGCAGATCCGAGCCTGTGGCACCTCAACAAGCGATCAGCTGCAGGTGCCGCCTTCTGGGGCCTTTGGTGTGCACTGCTGCCAATGCCCTTGCAAATGCTGCCGGCGGCAGCGGCGGCCATCCTGTTTCGTGTCAATTTGCCGATGACTGTCGTACTGGTATGGGTCAGCAACCCCCTGACAATGATCCCGCTGATTTACGTATCTTATTTTGTCGGCAGCCTGCTGCTGGGCATCCCCATGCCAAGCGGAAGCGAAATACACCAGTTGGTGGGGTATCTGGGTGACGTCGTGGGCGGAATTTTTTCCGGCAATGCACCGGTCGCCGAACAGATGATCAGTCGGCATATCGAACCGCTGCTACTGGGAACGCTGGTTACCGGCTTTCTTTTTGGCTGCACCGGTTATGTGCTGATGCGCATCTACTGGCGCTGGCACGTAGTGTCCACCTGGAAAAAACGCCAGTTGCAGCGCAACACGCCTCACGCCTGATCAGGCGTTCGTTTCGGCCAGCCGGCCACGATCCATCCGCAACAGGCGCGTCGCCCGCGAAGCCAGGGTGGTGTCATGGGTCACTATCACAAAGCCGATGCCCAGCTCGCGATTCAGCTCCTCAAGCAATCCCTGTACTTCCTGTGACGTTTCATTATCCAGATTGCCAGTAGGCTCATCGGCCAGCACCACTGCAGGCCTGGTCACCAGTGCACGCGCCAGCGCCACACGCTGACGCTCACCACCCGACAGTTCGGATGGCTTGTGTTGCAGGCGAGCACCAAGACCTACGCGCTCCAGCAGTTCTTTTGCCGATTTTTCTGCCTCGGCTATGCTGCCGTCCCGCAGCAACAATGGCATGCAGACATTTTCCAGCGCAGTGAATTCGGGCAGGAGGTGATGAAACTGGTACACAAAGCCGATATGCCGGTTACGCAGCCAGCCGCGTTTGACTTCATCACACTTGCTGAAGTCCTCACCACAAATGCGGACTTCACCGGAAGTTGGTGTATCAAGGCCGCCCAGCAAATGCAGCAATGTCGTCTTGCCGGAGCCGGAGCTGCCGACAATGGCGACAAACTCGCCGCGCGCCACCTGCATGTCGATGCCATGCAGGATTTCCAGCACCTGCGGACCTTCTTCAAAGCGCTTCACCAGCGCACGGGTCTCCAGCACCAGCTCACTCATAGCGCAATGCCTCCGCCGGTTGCACCCTGGCTGCCTTGCGGGCGGGATAGAGCGTGGCGGCAAAGCTGAGTACAAACGCAATGGCACTCACCCACAACACATCCGACAGATTCAGCTGGGAAGGCAAATAGTTCACGAAATAGGCATCAAACAGGTGAAGGTTGAACAGCTTCTCAATGGCCGAGGCGATGTCGCTGATCGTGAGGGACAACAGCACGCCCAGCGCCACACCGCTGAATGTACCGACCACGCCCACCACGGTCCCCTGCACCATGAATATCTTCATGATGGTGCCCGGACTCGCGCCGAGTGTACGCAGGATGGCAATGTCAGCCTTCTTGTCCGTCACCACCATGACCAGACTTGAAACAATATTGAATGCCGCCACCGCCACAATGAACAGCAGCAGGATGGCCATCATCGCTTTTTCCATCTTGATGGCATTGAAGAGATTGCCGTGGGTCTGCGTCCAGTCCGTCGCGTAGAAAAAACCCGGCAGGTCACGCAACACCGATGCGCTCACTTCCTGTGACGCAAACAGGTCATGCAGCTTGAGCCGTACACCCTGTACACGGTCGTCAATGCGGAGCAGTCGTCCGGCATCATGCAGATGCACATAGGCAATCATGCTGTCGATGTCGGCACCCACCTTGAAGATGCCAACCACAGTAAACCGCTTGAACCGGGGAATGACGCCAGCGGGCGATAACGACGCCTCGGGCATGACCAGGGTGACCTTGTCGCCCACCGTCACCCCGATATTGGCGGCCAGGCCGGCCCCGAGAATGATGCCGAACTCACCATCCCGCAGATCCTCAAGACGACCGTATTCAAGGTGATTCTGGATGATGGAGACCTTTTTCTCTGCCTCCGGGTCAATCCCGGTCACCAGGGCACCACTGACCATGCCGGCGGATGTCAGCATGCCCTGCAGCTGATTGAACGGTGCAGCGGCCTCTACTTGCGGGTTGCGGTGGGCAATTTCGGCCACCTTCTTCCAGTTGAGAACCGGCTCATAGGAATTGAGTGTGGCGTGTGGCACCATGCCTAGAATGCGGCCTTTAAGCTCGCGATCAAAGCCGTTCATGACGGACAGTACCGTGATGAGTACTGCCACTCCCAGCATCAGTCCGAGAATGGACGTCAGGGAGATAAAGGAAATGAAATGGTTTCGGCGCTTGGCTCGCGTGTAACGAAGGCCGATAAAAAGTGGTATGGGCTTGAACATGCGGCGCATTAAACCACACTGACAATGGACCGGACATGTACCCGGGCCGATTTGCGTATTTTTTGTACAGGAGCAGATCCTGAATGACCAATGAGCAAAAAAGCGCTGCCGAACGGCGCCGCGAACCCCGGGTCAACTCGACACTGGCCGTGATCTACCAGCGCATCAGCCCCAGGGAAATAGAGGCTGATCCTTACGACACCCGCTTTGATCTGCCACAGCACTTCACCTTGCGGGATGAGCTGACGCAAATTGACAGCGTTCAGCGCAACCAGATGGATGCCCTCGCCCGCGAGAACCCACGCGTGGCGGGCCTGATGCAGGCGCTTAACCTCAAGATCGACATCATTGCCCAGGCCATTGGCGACAGCCTTGGCCGGATGCTGTCACCCGTGCCACAGGGGGTAAACCTGTCGACCAGCGGCTTGTCCTTTCATGCGGCAGAGCCGGTGATCCCAGGCATTTATCTGCACCTAGCCATCAGTAGCCAGGCATCGAACTACCATATCGCCGCCATCGGTCGCGTGGTTTTTTGCGAGGATGAAGACCTGGAAGGCTTCCGCACCGGCGTTGCCTTTGTGAACATTCGCCATCATGACCGCCAGATCCTGGCCCGTGACGTACAGCGCAAGGCCCGGAACAACGAAGTGGTGGAAGAATTCCAGAATCCGGACCAGATATAGAAAGGGAATGTGCTATTGACAGGCTTCTTGAATGTTGGAAGCCAACTCACTAGCATCGTTGAAAATTCGAATAACAGCATGAAGGGATTGTAAGAATGATGCGCGCCAAGATAGCCACCTGCGCCCTGCTGCTGGCCTGCAGCGTTCAACTGAATGCTGCCTCGCTGCCTGGACAGGGTGCGAGCATGAGTCAGGTAGAACAGGACTTTGGCAGTCCGCTCAGCAAGACCGGACCCGTTGGCACGCCGCCCATCACCCGCTGGACCTATGATGGCTTTGTGGTGGTATTCGAGCGCAGCAAGGTCGTGCACAGCATGAGCGTGACCGGTCAGCAGCCGGCACGACGCCCAGCCGCCCCAGTTCGTGCCCCAGCACCCGCTCCGGTAAAGGCGCCGGCCCCTGCTGCTACATCCGTACAAAAACCTGCCACTCCTGCTGCGACGCCGGTTACACCTGCGCAGGCAGATGTTGCGGAGCAGGCACGACGCCAGGCCGAACGTGATGCAGCCAAGGCTCGCGCCGACGCTGACGCCGCCAAAGCCCGTGCTGCACAAGAAGCTGATGCCGCCGAAGCCCTCCGGAAACCCGTTGAGGCGGCACCTGAAGCCGCCACACCGCAGGCAGCTCCAGCACCGGCTGCAGCAACACCAGCGCCGGAAGCCGCACCAGCGCCCAAGCGGACAGCCGAAGACGCACTGAAGGCCGCACCCGGCTTTTCGTTTGACCCGGCAACCGGTCGCGTCATCCTGAAATAAGCCGGGCACCATTTAATGATAAAGCCGGCCCCGTGCCGGCTTTATCATTTGCACCGCATACTGCCCCATCCCAAGGAATGCAAAACAGCCACAACAAGCGGCACGGTGTGCCCGCCAGACCAGTGCAGGAGCCAACATGCGGTTGATCGGACATCGTGGTGCCCGCGGTGAGGCGCCGGAAAACACCTTGAGCGGCTTTCGCTACCTGCGCCAGTTGGGGGTACGGGCGGTCGAGCTTGATATCCAGGTCAGTGCAGATGGCGAACTGGTCATCATTCACGACAACTCGCTGGAGCGCACCACCCTGGCATACGGTGAGGTGCGCCTGACCCACAGCTCGGACCTGGCCCGCATCAATGCCACCCGCAAATCGTTCCCGGACTGGCCGGAGATTGAAGGCATACCCACCTTGCGTGAGGTAATGGCCGTGCTGCACGACTTTGAACACATCCAGTTTGAGGTCAAGGCCGCAACCGAGGCGGACTGCCAGACCGTGGCCGCAAAGTTCCCGGCACTGTGGCGGGAGTTCGGCTTTGGCGAGCGCGCCTTTACCACCTCTTTCAATCCACGCTACCTGCACCTGGTCCGCGACGCCGCGCCGGAAATCCCCCGGGGCTTCCTCTTTGAACAGGACTTTGCCGGCAATCCGGTCGAGGCGGCGCTGGAGCTGGGGTGTCTTGCCATGGGTCCGCATCAGGCCCGGTGTGATCTCCCCCTGCTGCAGGCGGCACATGAGGCAGGACTGCAGGTCGCCACCTGGACCGTCAATGACGTAGCCCGCATGCACGAGCTGGCACGACTGGGTATCGACGGCCTGATAACCGATGTGCCATCACGGGCCCTGCACGAAGCTGGCGAACTGTTTGCCACACCAAAACCGGCCTGATGCAGTGCCCTGGCAGGTTATCGGCCGGACTTCCTCTTCCACTCACCAGGTGGCGGTTTCTTATCCACAAAACCTGTGGATAAAGTAGTGGAGAAGTTGAAGGATTGGGAGCGGAACCCATATGACAGGCTGCTTTCAACAATTTGAACAAAATTTGAACAATTAGATAAGTGCTTAAAATTCAACAAGTTATCAAAGTCAACGAAATGTCAGCCTGATTAAAGATGGTTCCTCTCACGTTCCACGGTAAGTAGCCACTCTTTGTGAACAACTGCGGTGCACAGGTCTTGACAGTGATCATGCACGTGCACTTTTCAGGAACATCAAGCTGGTACTTTTGTGCCAGATTTCTCTGATTACTCAGGCCACAAACGCCCGCTCCCGAAGCTGATGAATCTCGTCACGAATCCGGGCTGCTTCCTCAAACTCCAGATTGCGGGCCTTGGCCATCATGTCGGCCTCCAGTTGCTTGATCCGGGCCGTCACGGCTTTCGGATCGAGCAGGGAGAGGTCATACGCCCCCTTCTTCTCTGCCACCTTCCTGCCCTTGCCGCGGGCAGAGGACGCCGGGCCATAGGCCCCCTCCATGATGTCCGTGATGGACTTGGTGACTCCCTTGGGCGTAATGCCGTGGGCCAGATTGAACGCCACCTGCTTGGCCCGGCGACGGTCCGTTTCACCAATGGCACGCTCCATGGAACCGGTCATGCGGTCTGCATAGAGAATGGCCCTGCCGTTCAGGTTACGGGCCGCACGGCCAATGGTCTGGATAAGTGAACGATCCGAGCGCAGGAAGCCCTCCTTGTCCGCATCCAGAATTGCCACCAGCGACACTTCCGGCATGTCGAGGCCTTCACGCAGCAGGTTGATGCCTATCAGCACATCAAATGTACCGAGGCGGAAGTCACGGATGATTTCCACACGCTCGACCGTATCGATATCCGAGTGCAGGTAACGCACTTTGACGCCGTGATCGGACAGGTAATCGGTAAGGTCTTCGGCCATGCGCTTGGTGAGCGTGGTCACCAGCACACGCTCTTCAACCGCCACGCGCTTGCCGATTTCCGACAACAGGTCATCCACCTGGGTCGTCGCCGGACGCACTTCTATTTCCGGATCGACCAGGCCTGTCGGGCGCACCACCTGCTCAACGATCTGGCCTGACTTTTCCTTTTCGTACGGCCCAGGCGTTGCCGACACAAAAATGGTTTGCGGCGAAATGCTCTCGAACTCATCAAACATCATCGGACGGTTATCGAGTGCACTCGGCAAACGAAAACCGTAGTTCACCAGGTTTTCCTTGCGCGCACGGTCCCCCTTGTACATGGCGCCCAGCTGCGGAATGGTCACGTGCGATTCGTCCACCACCAGAATGGCGTCGGTCGGTACGTAGTCAAACAGGGTGGGGGGCGGCTCACCCGGCTGGCGGCCGGAAAGATGGCGGGAATAGTTTTCGATGCCGCTGCAATAACCGAGCTGCTGCAGCATTTCGATATCAAAACGCACACGCTCGCGCAGGCGCTGCTCTTCGATCAGCTTGTCATTGTCGTGAAAGAAGGTGAGACGTGGCGGCAGCTCTTCCTTGATCGCCTCGATAGCGGCATGAATGCGCTCCTGCGGCGTCACGTAATGGCTTTTCGGATAAACCGTGACGCGGGGCACCTTCTTCAGGACTTCGCCCGTGAGTGGATCAAACCAGCAGATGTTCTCCACTTCTTCATCAAACAGCTCGATGCGCACGGCATCGCGCTCGGATTCGGCGGGAAACACATCAATCACATCGCCGCGTACACGGTAGGTGCCACGGAAGAACTCAACATCGTTGCGGGTGTACTGCATTTCTGCGAGTCGACGCAGCAAGGCGCGCTGGTCCATGCGATCACCGCGCGACACATGCATCAGCATTTTCATGTAGGCGTCGGGATCACCCAGACCGTAAATCGCGGAAACGGTGGCCACGATAATGGTGTCACGACGCTCCAGCAGCGCCTTGGTGGCCGACAGGCGCATCTGCTCGATGTGCTCGTTGATGGAGGAGTCCTTTTCGATAAAGGTATCGGAGGACGGCACGTAGGCTTCGGGCTGGTAATAGTCGTAATAGGAAACGAAATACTCCACCGCGTTGTGCGGAAAGAACTCCTTGAACTCGCCATAGAGCTGGGCCGCCAGCGTCTTGTTGGGCGCCAGGATAATGGTCGGGCGCTGCTCCTTCATGATGACGTTGGCAATCGAGAAGGTCTTGCCGGAGCCGGTCACCCCCAGCAGGGTCTGATGCGACAGGCCATCCTCCAGACCTTCACACATGAGGCGGATCGCCTCGGGCTGGTCACCCGCAGGGGAGAACTTTGATTCAAGCCGGAAAGTGTTGTCGCTCATGGCATACCTCGTTGCGGACCGCCCAGTTTACACCCAACTGGATTTGCAGGAGCTAATGTTGCCGCTACCGGACCGCTGCCGTCATGCCATGTACATGCTGGCTGCGGTAAGCTGGACCGACATGACAACCAGGCGCAGACAATCATGGCACTGTGGAAAAAACTGATCGGACTGCAGCAGCCCGACACCACGCTGTATGCAACAGGGCCGGAAACACTGCCCGGTGGTGGTGGCGATACCGACAGCCTGCAGATCACCTATCTGGGTACCGCCGGCTTCATCCTCAAGGGGCCGGGCCGGACGGTGGTGCTGGACCCCTATGTGTCACGACCGGGGCCAGCCGCCCTGCTCTCGCCACTGCAACCGGATACCGGACTGATCCGGGACACCATTCCCGAGGCGGATGATGTGCTGGTCGGGCACGCCCACTATGACCACATTCTGGATGCGCCAGACCTGTGCAAGCAGACCGGTGCCCGCATGATCGGTTCGCGCTCGGCCATCATGGTGGGCCGTGCGGCCGGGGTGCCCGAGGCCCAGCTGCGCGCCACCGATGGCCGTGAAGACATCGCCAGTGGTCCGTGGTCCATTCGCGGCCTGCCCTCACGACACGGCAAGGTGTTTGGCCGCATTCCCTTTCCCGGCGACATCAGCAAGCCGCCCGCCTGGCCGCCACGCATGACCGAACTGAAGCACGGTCTGGTGCTGAACTGGGTGGTGGATACCGGCAGCCTGCGCATCGTGCATATCGACAGTGCCGACTTCATCAACGAGGAGCTGCAGGGCCAGCAAGCCGACATCGTCTGCCTGTGTGCCATCGGCCGCAAATACCGGCCCGACTACGTGAAGGATGTCGTCGCACTGCTCAAGCCGCGCTGGATCATTCCCTGCCACTGGGACACGATGATGACGCCGCTGCATGCCGAGCCGGACCTGATCCCGACGGTGGATTTGCCCGGGCTGCTCCGGGAAATCCGTGAGGCAGGCTGCGAGCCCCTGCTGGTCCCCATCATGGGCAAGCTGTACTTCCCCGGACGCGGCAACTGACGACCCGGCTGCGCCAAGCCGGGACAACACACCGGCTTGGCGCAGCCAGAAACAGGGCATAAAGCACCGATTCGCCCCAAAAGCAACCACAACATCTAGTGTTATACCATTTACTTCCCCGACTGCGACGGAATCTGCAAATTTTTCATAAAAACCACTTTGCATTTTTTATCTTGCTGATTTTAATAGATTTATCCTGACACACCACAAATCATGCACGGTTGACAGGGGCCGTCCCTGCTCCTAATCTTTGCCCCACCAACACAATATGTAGTGTTTCAAGCCTTGGCAGCCCCAAGCCGCTGGATAGCGGCTGCTTTTGCCCTGCTACACCATTGATCCAACAGATAAAAACAGAGAATGCTCATGGACCCCGTACAACTGCACGTTGTTGCCAGCAAGGACAATCGCGAGATTCCCTTCCAGCCCGCCTCCATCGATATCTGGGACAAGAAGTACCGCCTGAAAGCCAAGGACGGTAGCCCCGTGGATGCGTCCCTGGACGGCACCTACGAGCGTGTCGCCAAGGCCCTGTCCGAAGTGGAAGCCACGCCCGAGGCGCGCGCCCTGTGGAACAAGCGATTCCTGTGGGCCCTGCAGCATGGCGCCATTCCTGCCGGCCGCATCACCTCCAATGCCGGTGCACTGGAGCACAAGCCCGCCACCTCCACCATCAACTGCACCGTGTCCGGCACCATCCGTGACTCCATGGATGACATCCTGGAAAAGGTTCACGAAGCAGGTCTCACCCTGAAGGCCGGCTGCGGTATTGGCTACGAGTTCTCAACGCTGCGCCCCAAGGGTGCCTATGTGAGCGGTGCCGGCGCCTATACGTCGGGTCCGCTGTCGTTCATGGATATCTACGACAAGATGTGCTTCACCGTGTCGTCAGCCGGTGGCCGTCGTGGTGCGCAGATGGCGACGTTTGATGTCGGCCACCCGGACGTGATGGAGTTCATCCGTGCCAAGCGCGAATCCGGCCGCCTGCGCCAGTTCAACCTGTCGCTGCTGATCACCCGTGACTTCATGGAAGCGGTGCGTGACAACGGCGACTGGCAGCTTGCCTTCCCGCTGACCACCAAGGAAATCCAGACCGACAACGTCGATCTGCGTGACAGCCACAGCGTGATCTGGCGCGACTGGCCCATGCCGAACAACTACCACGTCAGCCCCGAAGGCAAGACCGCCTGCCGCGTCTACAAGACGATTCCGGCGCGTCGCCTGTGGGACATGATCATGGCCTCCACCTATGACTTCGCCGAGCCGGGCTTCATCCTGATCGACAAGGTCAACGAGATGAACAACAACTGGTTCTGCGAAAACATCCGCGCCACCAACCCCTGTGGCGAGCAGCCGCTGCCGCCGTATGGCGCCTGCCTGCTCGGCTCGGTGAACCTGACCCGTTTTGTGCGTGACCCGTTCACCGACAAGGCCCGCTTTGACTGGGACGAATACCGCGAAGTGGTTGCCGTGTTCACCCGCATGCTCGACAACGTGGTCGACATCAATGGCCTGCCGTTGCCGCAACAGGTTGCAGAAATCCTGAACAAGCGCCGTCACGGTATGGGCTTTCTGGGTCTGGGCTCGGTCATCACCATGATGCGCATGAAATACGGTTCACCCGAATCGCTGGAATTCACCGAGCGCGTCACTCGCGAAATGGCCGTGGTCGGCTGGGAAGCAGCGCTGGACCTGGCCAAGGAAAAAGGCCCGGCCCCGATCATGAACGAGGAGTTCGAGGTCACGGCCGCCATGCTGGCGCAGCGCCCGGAAATGGCCGTGGATGGTTTCAAGGTTGGCGACAAGGTGAAGGGCAAGGTGCTGCACGCGAAGTACAGCCGCTACATGCAAAAGATTGCCGGGGTAGCACCGGAGCTGGTGGAAGCACTGGCCGAGATCGGTGCGCGCTTCACGCACCACAGCTCCATCGCCCCGACCGGCACCATCTCGCTGAGCCTGGCCAACAATGCCAGCAACGGTATCGAGCCGAGCTTTGCGCACCACTATTCGCGCAACGTGATTCGCGAAGGCAAGAAGTCCAAGGAAAAAGTGGATGTGTTTTCCTACGAGTTGCTGGCCTATCGCGAGCTGATCAACCCGAAGGCCATGCCGTACTCGCAGGTGGAAGAAGAAAAGCTGCCGGAGTACTTCATTACGGCCGAAGACATTTCCCCGAAGGAACATGTGGACGTACAGGCTGCCTCGCAGCGCTGGATTGATTCGTCCATCTCCAAGACTGCCAACGTGCCGACCGATTATCCTTACGAAGACTTCAAGGATATCTACATGTACGCCTATGAGCAGGGCCTCAAGGGCTGCACCACGTTCCGCTTCAACCCGGAAGCCTTCCAGGGCGTGCTGGTGAAGGAAAAGGATCTGGAAAACACCACCTACCGCTTCACACTGGAAGACGGCAGCGTGGTCGAAGCCAAGGGCAACGATGAAATCGAATACGATGGCGAGATCCACAGCGCCGCCAACCTGTATGACGCGATGAAGGAAGGCTACTACGGCAAGTTCTGATCCCGGCACGGATCAGACTGTTCCCGGCCCCTTTCGCACACGGACATAAAGAGCACCACATCATGAGCATCAAGATCGAAAAGAAAATTGTCAGCTACGCGCTGGCCAGCAAGGAAGAAGACAGCAAGGCTGTGACGACCACTGCCGAGGCCAAGCCGGCCGAGCAGATCGTGCACATGCACGAGCAGGTGAAGCGTCCCGAGTCACTGGTCGGCTCCACCTACAAGATCAAGACCCCGCTGTCCGAGCACGCCCTGTACGTGACCATCAACGACATGGTGCTGAACGAAGGCACCTCGCATGAGGTGCGTCGTCCCTTCGAGATGTTCATCAACTCGAAGAACATGGACCACTACCAGTGGATTGTGGCACTGACGTTGATTATCTCTGCCGTGTTCCGCAAGGGCGGTGACGTGTCGTTCCTGGTGGAAGAACTGCACAGCGTGTTCGACCCGCGTGGTGGTTACTTCAAGAAAGGCGGCAAGTTCTGTCCATCGCTGGTGAGCGAGATTGGTGACGTGATCGAGACGCACCTCAAGCGTATCGGCATGATCAAGGATGAAGGCCTGGACGAACACCAGCAGAAGCTGATTGCCGAGAAGCGTGCCGAATACGAAAGCAAGCTGGGCAAGGCCAATGCCGTTGAACCGGCTGACAACGGCCAGTTCCCCGAAGGCTCCAAGCTCTGCGTCAAGTGCAACACCAAGGCCATGATTGTCATGGACGGCTGCCTGACTTGCCTGAACTGCGGCGACAGCAAGTGTGGTTGAACGCTGCTGCGCTTGCTGATGCGGCGTTGCGAGCTGGCTGACGCCCCCGAAACCGGCACATGACACCCGTCCTGTGCCGGTTTTCATTTGATCTGCCCTGCATCAATCCACCCTTAAAAACCCCGGCCGGCCGGTTCAAGCCCGGGCCGGCTTCCGGTATCATCCGCCCCACTTCCTCATCACCCGTCCAACACGAGGTTCTGCCGTGGACATTCGCCTGTCTGATCGCGTACTGAGCATCAAGCCCTCTCCCACCCTGGCCGTGACCAACAAGGCTGCCGAACTCAAGGCTGCCGGCAAGGACATTATTGGCCTGGGCGCTGGTGAACCCGATTTCGATACGCCTGAGCACATCAAGCAGGCCGCCATCAAGGCCATCGAGGCCGGCTTTACCAAGTACACCGCCGTCGACGGCACCGCAGGCCTGAAGAAAGCCATCATTGCCAAGTTCAAGCGTGACCAGAACCTGGACTACGCCGCCAACCAGATCCTGGTCTCCTGCGGTGGCAAGCAGAGCTTTTTCAACCTCTCGCTGGCCCTGCTGAACAAGGGTGACGAAGTCATCATCCCGGCGCCGTACTGGGTGTCTTACCCGGACATGGTGCTGATTGCCGACGCTACCCCTGTGTGCATCGAGTGCCCGCAGAGCCAGGGCTACAAGATCACTGCTGCCCAGCTGGAAGCCGCCATCACACCAAAGACCCGGCTGCTGGTACTGAACAGCCCGTCCAACCCGACCGGCATGGTGTACAGCAAGGCCGAGCTGCTGGCGCTGGCCGAGGTGCTGCGCAAGCACCCGCACGTGCTGGTCGCCACCGATGACATGTACGAGCACATCATCTGGACCACCGAGAAGTTCGAGAACATCGTGACCGTGGCCCCGGACCTGTACGACCGCACCATCGTGCTGAACGGTGTCTCCAAGGCCTATGCCATGACCGGCTGGCGTATCGGTTATGCCGCCGGCCCGGTGAAGCTGATCAATGCCATGAAGAATGTGCAGAGCCAGTCCACCTCCAACCCCACCTCGATCTCGCAGGTGGCGGCGGAAGCCGCGCTGAACGGCCCGCAGGATGTGTTGCTGCCCATGATCAAGGCCTTCAAGGAACGCCACGATTACGTGGTGAGCACCCTGAACACCATCGAAGGTGTGTCCTGCTCCCCGGCCGACGGCGCGTTCTATGCCTTCGCCAATGTGGAAGGTGCCATCAGGAAGCTGGGCCTGAAGAACGATCTGGAGTTCTCCGAGCTGCTGCTCAACACTGTCGGCGTTGCCGTGGTGCCGGGCTCTGCCTTCGGTCTGGACGGCCACATGCGCATTTCCTACGCCACCTCGCCGAAGGTGCTGGAAGACGCGCTGGCCCGCATCAAGAAGGCCATTGAAGGTTGATGGCAGGCTAATCAACGACCCCGCTGACTGCTCAAAAAACAGTCATCCAAGTCATTGAAAAGCCAAGCAAAGCCGCCGAAATGGCGGCTTTGCTTTTTAAACGAAAAAAGCCGCCGCAGATGCTTGACCACCCACGTTCAAGCCCCTATTATTCGCGGCCTCAAGTAATTCCCCGATAGCTCAGTTGGTAGAGCGCAGGACTGTTAATCCTTAGGTCCCTGGTTCGAGTCCAGGTCGGGGAGCCATCTTCTGGTTCCAACGTACGTTTCACGATGCATTGGAACCCAACAAAAAGCCCGGCATTTGCCGGGCTTTTTGCTTTCTGGCATTCAACGGTATCACGTCCAGTCTTCAATCGACTTCGCCGCGCCTGAAACTCTGTGCCCACTTTGTGCCCGGTTCCGTGCCCATGATTTTGGCACAAGAATTTATCCGACCTATTATGCACCTGGGCACAAAGCCTGTGCCCAGTAAGCCTGCAGGCTTAGTCTTCAACACCCTCGTCAGGTACGTAGGCCATCAGGTCTTCAACATTACATCCAAAAAATGCGCAAAGCAGATCGATGTTGGATGAAACCGTATTCGACGCCAGGTGCCGATGCCGTTCTGTGATGACGGGGCTCCCCTGAAGAAATCGACGCCCTGCTTGGGTTCTACCCCGTTAATACGGACACATCCAAGAAGAGGCATACTATGCCCTCGTCGGGGGGCGCTCCAGCGTAGCGGGAATAAAGTCTTCTGCGGCCAGCGCCGCAATAACACCCCGCATCAGGTAGTTGTTGGAGAAGGCTATCGTGTACTGGCGTGCGCTGGGCTTAAGTGGCTGCAGCATGCGCCGCTCCACCAGTTTCCGGATCTGATAAGTGCGCTGTGCCTCGGTCAGTCCGGGCATGGCCTTCGCCAGGTCTGCTGCTTTGGCGACACCGGCAGCGGCGGCCGCCATCAATACTTTCTCTTCCTGTGGTGTGATCAGTGCCCGGTCCCGTGCACGGGCCAGCGCCGGAGCCAAGATGCGGGATTTCAGATATTCAAAGTCCATGAGGCGGTCGAGTTTGCGCAACTCATCCAGCACACCCTGCAAGACGTACTGGCACCAGGCCTCCAGCCCCTCGGCCGCGCCGGTATCGGCCGTCGCGAGCATGGTGTAATAGCGGTCGCGGTCGTTGCAGAAAACCGCCGTCGGGTTCAGCACGCGGCCGCCGGTCGTGACCTGGAATCCGTACTTGATGAGCAGTGCATAGGTCAGCAGGCGTACCACGCGACCATTGCCGTTCCCGAAGGGATGTATCCAGCCAAAGCGGTGATGGGCCAGCGCCACCTTGATCAGGTCATATTTGCGGGGATCATCGCGATTGATGAAGGCCGCCAGCTCCTGCATGTAATCAGGGACCCGCACCGCCTCGGGCGGAAGATGTGCTGACTGGGCAATACGGACGCCTCCCTGACGATAGGAGCCGGGCGTACGATCGCCCTCCCGTTCCAGGGTAGCGACGGTCATGGCATGCAGTTCACGAATGAGGTGCTCGGTCAGGGGCGCCCCCGGCGTCACGACCTCCTCGATATAGCTCATCGCCTTTTCAATATTGGCGATCTCGCGCAGCTGGTCACTCGCCTCCTCGGTACCCTCCACGCGGTTCTCCACATAGTCGGCCAGCGTGGTGTGGTTGCCCTCGATACGGGCCGACCCCAGACTTTCGAGCATGTGGAATATGTGCTTGAGCTGAAAGAAGACCGGAGGCGGCGTAGTGCCCTTCAGTTGCAGTCG
>JACCDZ010818046.1_pt1 | contig 22909 bp, 22 predicted proteins | sample 7449551 | NCBI WGS metagenome assembly JACCDZ01 (sample SAMN15323452, study PRJNA562643) | freshwater metagenome | isolation source: river surface water | place: USA:Blue River Watershed | collected 2017-08-18 | reverse complement strand
TTTCCGGGTACTCCATGTATGTCCTCCAGCCAGTTTCAATCTGATCAAGACTTTCACGTGCTTCGAGTTTGCCATATCCGCACCCCATGGATGTGAACACAACGTCAACATCGTTCAAGCAGAGCTTGTCGCACAATTTACGCACGGCTTGTGTCGCACGCATGACATTTAGAGTTCCCCGAATGTCTTGTGGCCTTAACATAGTGGGTGCTGAAATCATTCCGTGAACGTATGGACTTATATCCGAAGAACAGGGAATAAAAATCGCGCTTGAAACTGGAAAATACTTGCGCCGAATCGAGCTTGTTCTTCCGATTCGTTGGATTATTTCACGAAGCACTACGTCGATTCCGGGAAATATACATGTCGACAATGGTATATCTACACCACCGTCCATAAATCCTAATGAATTTGCAGGACTCACATAAATCGTTGTTTTTGTTGGTACGTAGTCACAAATGTTCATATGGTGAACAGTATGTCCCCTCTCTTTAGCCAACTTCACAAACTCTTCATGTAGAGTCGCAAAAATAAGATTCATTTTTTATGGAATGTCACGGAATGTTGTGACGCAAAAACAACGAATAGTAAATAGATCGATGGAGTTGCTTACGTCCGCGACAATAGTTGCAATCCAACAACATTGGGACAAAATCAATGCACTCCACAACGATCGCCGATTTATCGAGCAGTATGCACACTCACTCGCACGTTTCATGACGCACGACATGGTATATTCTGAATTTTTAATTCGACGTGCGATCGACGCGGTATCCAAAAATGACACGATTGCACTTATGGAGTGCAATAAATACGTGCATGATATGCTGCATTTTACATTCGCTCCAGTAGACAAAACAGCAATTGCGGATCGAATCCACAAATTGGTCAGCACAAGTCGTAGCAAACGGCTCTTTCTGCGACGCATTCAGCGTGTTGTTGCGGAGTATTCCGCACGGATATCGCAAGAATTCGAAAGGTATTCGCGCTACATTACACAGCACGGTTTTGATCTCAATGATCGAACGTATCCTGAAGATTTGTATAATATTCTGCACAATTCAACATAACATTTATCGGCATTGTATTCACAGCTGCACAAGCAGCTTCATGAGGTACAAACTGTTTTTACAGAAGGACCACGGAACATTTTTAATACATCCGCATTCGACGAATGTGTAACTGTTTTTATAAATTATACATGAACCTTACAACCAGGCTCTGGTATCTCAAGAAAATCATATCCTCCTATGCACTTATTTTTAATGTAATGAGTTTTGGCACTCACACTCATCTGTTCAGAAAAGTATGGTCCGATCGCCGCATTTGTTTTGAAACAGTGCACGTCTTGCGGGTGAATAGTCGTGTCAGTCTTTGTGCACTCCATCGTTTGTGTTGCACTAAGAACATACCCACTTCCATTGCACCGATACGTCACCTCACGAAGAAAGTGTGTACACTTAAGACAATTTATAATCGTCTTCATATTATTTTTAATGAATACGTACCAAAACCCATAACTCCAGACGATTTTGCACATACGTAAGAATCATCATCTATCTTGCAGCAGCACAAGCAGCTTCATGAGGTACGTGATCGCGAGCTCGTACAAGTACGTGTCGACCTCCTCGTAGGCGCACTCCAGCGAGCCACGCAGCCATTTGCCGATGGGATTCTCGGGGTCACGGATGTGCTCGAGCGTAAGGTCGCTGACGTGCCCAGAGCCCTCGAACGCAATCTGCTCAGCAAGGTGTTTCTTGCCGATGTTGAGGATGCGCTCGCGCGCGTTCGGCACCGCATCAAGAGCCACGGGGTATTCTTTGATCGCCGTGTATAGCTGCTGGAGATAGTACACGCCGCGCACGTCCCCCGTGTGTGCGACCAGCCCGTCCAGCCTCTCAAGATCGTCGAGGAAGTTCATTTTACGTTTTGTTTGGATGATTTTGAAGCTTGCGAATCCCACGACAACATTCTAATCGTTTTGTATAGCTGGAAGGTACCGGGAGCATTTTTTACACATGCACTGTAACAGTGTGGAGAATTTCAGCGAGCGTGATGTGTACATCCGGATCTTTATAGTGCGTAAGAAAGTATGAAATACCATCGACCTCAAAAGTTCGATAGTATTCATAGTTTGATCCGTTTGCGATGTCCATGATCATTTCTGTCATCCAACCTGACACGTCAATTTTAGACCGAATCGTGTCATTTCCGTTTCCATATACCGCAATAGGTGCATAAAATATAACTGTGAGAAGTCTGTCAGAATCCAATGTCGCACGCATGTGTCCACTTTGTATATAGACATTTAGAGAAACGGGATGTTGTACAAGCACCTGGATTAGTCTGTCGAGATGCAACTTATATTTCGTACTCGACGGCATCAATAACGACCAACCGACCGCGTTAAAGCGATCGGTAATTTTCGTAAAATCAACTTGTTGGACGATGTAATCAACGATAGCGTCGGCGTCCATTGTTTTACATCATTCCGCAAAATCTCTCTTAACTGTGTGCGCTCTGTTTTGTATAACCGGAAGGTCGTCGGAACGACAATTCTATAAGAATGTTAGGGGGTGGGGGGTGGCAGGCATGAACTGAGAGGGGTCGAGAGCAATCCATCAAAGGTCCAAAGGAAAACATGGAGCTTCTTGTGGACATCAACAGGACGCTTCACCACACGTTTTTACGTGACCTGGACCTTGTGGGGCACAATGTCAAGTCCTTTGATCAGGGCATTGCGCACCTTCTGCAGTCCTTCGAGGACCGTCGGTGGGATTTGGTTTCCAAGAACGAGCACTACGAGGTCAAGTACGTGGTAACGATTCGCAACCTCATGTTGCGCCGTCCGTCCGTGCGGAACCCGGTGACGCGTCTGGAGGACGAGGTGTTCCCGCACGAGTGTATTGAGCGCGGCATGACCTACGAAGGCATGCTCTGTGGCACGGTGCACGTGACGATTCCGACGCAGGACGGCGCGCGTCTGTCGGAGGTGCTGACCGCGGAGCACCGCTTCTTTCCGGTGACGATCCCGGTGGGCTCGACGTACTGCAACACGACGCTTCCGCACAACGCGGGTCGCTTCGACCACATCATGTACCGCCTGCGCGGGTGCTTTGTCGTGAACGGGCAGAAGAAGAACATTGTGAGCTTCGAGATGCCCGCGACGAACCTTCCGGTGTTTCTGTCGAACGAGGAGGGCTTCTACTCGGAGGTTCGTTCGAGCTCGCGTGCGGTGCTGGGGCCGGTGGACGTGAGCCAGACGCAGTATTCGAACGTGGTGTTCATGAAGCGCCACGTGCTCATGTTCACGAGTCGGAGTTTCCGTGCGAACCGCACCAAGGCCGTGACGCTGGTGAATGTGCTGATGAACCTGGGTCTGACGACGGAGGCGTCGATTCGCGCGGCGCTGCTGGGCGCGGACCCGACGCCGGAGCTGGAGCAGGCGCTCGCGCGGACGCTGACGAACCCCGACGACTTCCCGCTGCCCGAGGATCCCCGCACGCGCTTCGGTATTGCGCCGTCGTCGCTGGTGTCGCACCTGGGGCGCAAGTCGGCGGTGCTGAGCGAGGTGATAGCGGCGGACAAGGTGGAGTCGGTGCTGGAGCGCGAGATCCTTCCGCACTGCGGCGGCGCGGAGCACAACGACGCGAAGGTGCTGATCCTGTGCAACATGGCGCGTCGTGTGGCGCTGGCGTCGTACCGCGCGATGCGTGGCGAGTCTCCGCCCGTGGACAATCGGGACGACCTGCGCAACAAGTGCATCAAGGGCTACGCGGACCTGATGATCGAGCTGTTCATCGAGGCGATGAAGACGATTCGCGAGCGTGTGCACAGCGAGGTGCGCTCTGCGGAGAAGCAGCTGAAGCTGACGGTGCCGCTGACGCCGGTGACGTTCCCGAGCGTCTCGATGCTCCCGTTCAACCTCCCGGACGCGATGAAGACGATTGGCAACGGGCAGATTTCGGCGCGCGTGCGCGGGAAGCGCGCGGCCAAGGCGCGCAAGAAGGAGGGCCTGACGCAGTCCTTTGGGCACCAGAAGAACAACATCGCGGACGACATTGCGTGTCTGCGCAGCTTCAAGAACCCCGTGAACCCGCAGTCGAAGCAGGAGTCGATCCGCCACGTGCAGCCGAGCGCGTACGGGTACTACTGCCCGACGGAGACCCGCGAGGGCCAGGACGTCGGCCTCGACCACGCCATGTCGCTGCAGGCTACGACGACGCTCTTTGGCGACGTGCAGTACGTGATGGCGGTGGTGGAGATCATCTCGAGCGAGCTCGAGGGTGTGCACGAGCTCCTGGGCGCCGTCGTGCCCCCGGAGATGTTCGTGCTGTTCGTCAACGGCATGCCCGTGCGTGTCCTTACGGACGCGGCCGTGCCCGCGTTTGTCGCGCGGATGCGTGCGGCGCGTCGGAACGCGACGGTGCACGAGCACGTGAGCGTGACCATCGGCGCTCCATACGGCGACGGGCGCGAGGTCCACATCCGCACCAACGCGGGGCGTCTGTCGGCCTTTTACCTGATCATCAACCCCGAGACGCAGATGCCGCACGCGTACGACCGCTTTGTGTACGCGGCGCAGATTGCGCAGCAACTCGCTCCGGGCACGGACGATACGCTCGAGGCCACGCGCGCGGCGCTGCGCGGCTCGGGTCTCTCTGCGGTGGAAAAGGAGCAGGTGCTGTCGCTGGTGGACTACTCCAACGACGACCTGTTGTTGCCCAAGGAAATCTTCTTTGGCGGCAAGACGGTGAGCTTCCCCGCGGCGGCCGAATGGATCGACGTCTTCGAGCAGGCGAACATCGAGCTGGCGGCGACGGTGGACGAGATCGCCGAGACCACGACGCACATGGCGGTGCACCCGTCGCTGTTCCTCGGGTCGGCGGCGGCGGAGGTGCCCTTCCCGGACCACAACCAGTCCCCGCGCAACGCGTACCAGTGCGGCATGGGTAAGCAGGCCATTGCGGGCCGCCAGCTCTCGGACGTGATCGAGGGCGCGATTCCGCCGTACCTGCTGTACCCGCAGCGCCCGCTGGCGCGCACGGAGTTCACGCGGGTGATGCAGGAGCACCACCCGTGTCCGACGGGCTTCAACGGCGTGGTGGCGATTATGAGCTACCTCGGGAATCAGGAGGACGCGATTGTCGTGAACCGGGACTCGGTCCAGCGCGGCATGGGCGTCACGATGCACTTCGAGACGTACACGGAGGTGGCGCAGAACAGCGGCGGGCAGGTGGGCCAGTCGCAGGAGCGCTTCGGGATTCCGACGGACAAGGTGTGCCAGGGGACGGTGACGGGCATGCGCTTCGAGCACATTGACGAATCCGGCCTCGCGATTGTTGGCTCGCTCATTCGCGACGGCGACCCGCTGATCATCAAGCTCCGCGACTTCCGCACGGACTCCCACAAGTGCCGTCGGACTGAGACGGGGCTCGTGTGCCCCTGCACGAGCATGATGGTGGCCAAGTGCTTCTCGGGCAGCGGGCGCGGCGAGACGGCGGTGGTGGACCGCGTGCAGACGACGACGAACGCGACGGGCGACACGCTGGTGAACGTGGTGGTGCGGTACGTCCGCACGCCCAACGTCGGCGACAAGCTCGCGTCGCGCCACGGCCAGAAGGGCACCATCGGGCGCATCGTCGCGCGTGAGGACCTGCCCTTCAACCGGGACGGGATCTCGCCCGATATCATCATCAACCCGCACGCGATTCCGTCCAGAATGACAGTGGCGCACCTGATCGAGACGCTGTCGGGGATGTTTTCGTGCGTCACGGGCGAGGACACGGACGCGACGTGTTTCCAGACGGAGTGGACGGTGGACCGTCTGTGCGCGGCGCTCAAGGAGCACGGGTTCCACCCGGAGTGCGAGGAGTACCTGACCTGTGGCATGACGGGCGAGATGATCGAGGGGAGCGTGTTCATGGGCCCGATCTTCTACCAGCGGCTCAAGCAGATGCCGGTGGAGAAGGCGCACGCGCGCGCCAAGGGCAAGATCGTGGCGGAGACGCGCCAGCCCCACGGCGGCCGCTCGAAGAACGGCGGGTTCCGCCTCGGTGAAATGGAGAAGGACTGCGTCACCTCCCACGGCGCCTCGCACGTCATCCAGGAGCGCTTCACGATCTCGAGCGACCTGTACAAGGTGTACGTGTGCGACCTGTGCCACCAGATGTGCATCGGCAACGCCGACGAGCGCCATCCGGTCTTCAAGTGCAACTCGTGCGGCAACGCGGACCCCGCGAAGATGTCGGTCGTCGAGCTCCCCTACGCGGGCAAGTTGCTCGTGCAGGAGAACATCGCGCTCCGCGTCGGAACGGAGCTCGTGACGGAGAACGCCCTCGCGCTCAAGGCAGCGGTGGTGGCGGGCGGGGGGGGTCGTGGCGGCGCGGGCGCGGGCGCGGGAGCAGGCGCGGGAGCGGGCGCCGGTGCGGGCCTTGCGGACATGGAGGATTAGTCACGCCAGTATTCCGTGACTTGTATCATATATCGCGGGAAATTGCGTTCCGCGTGTTCGAGTTCTTCTTGGGTTCTGTGTCTGGGTTTGTCGATAATATCAAAGATATCCGAGAGAATGTGTGTGTAATGTCGCGTTTTGATGGTTTCCCTGAATTTTAAAATCAGCTGGTTCCACTGTTTGCGAACGGACTTTCGTATTTTCTCGGGTTTCCATTGCTTCGCAACGAGAAAATACCATCGCAAAAGATTCGCAGGACTCATGAAGACGCGCTGGAGATTCTCGACGTCCATATAAGGTGCCGCCGCGTCCAGTTCGGCCCAGTTGATATCCACGGGTGTCATGGGAAAATGCCCATCCCCCTGTGGTAACCGTGTCGTACCGATTTCCGCCGCGAAACGGTTTTCGTAAAACACATCCGGATCATCGCTGAACCTGGGAAACCACATGCAAACAATGTCGAGCACGCGATTGGACTGTTCGATCATTTCGTATGCATTGTATCCGGCGAGTGCAGCATGTTGTTCACGTCCCAAAAACGAAGTGAACCCCGCGATGGGTATACAAACGTTGATGAATCTTTTCACCTCGACAATCAAGTTCGTAAATGTGGTGCGGTCGAGGGGGTCCAGACGCGCGCTCGTGTCGCGAACGCGTTCCTTGGCGGGTTCGATGGTGGCATCGGCGATACGACGGATGCGCCCGATGATGGCGTGTCGCAACATGAATTGCCGAGCCTCATTTTTCAGTACATCTGCTTCCAAGGGGGAATACGAGTCGCCCGCCTTTTTGAGATCTTTGAGATACAAATACTGCGTGCCTATGATTCTTTGGAACTCACGAAGTGTTCGGATGAAATCGTCGTCGGACAGGCTCATAAGTCCGTCTTCGGAAAAGAAATGCTGTGCAAGTTCCGCCGGAATCGTCACACCAACTTTTTGCATATACATTTCGATATTGTCGCTGACGATGCGCTGAACGCGTCCGATGATGGCGGGTATCGACAAAAATTGTCGAGACTCCGTTTTCAGTACGTCTGCTTCCAAGGGTGCATACGAGTCACCCGCCATCTGAGGATCTGCGAAGTACGCACGCAGCGTTTCCATGATCCTCTGGAACTCACGTACGGTTCGGATGAAATCGTCGTCGGACAGGCTCATAAGTCCGTCTTCGGAAAAGAAATGCTCCGCAAGTTCCGCTGGAATCGTCACACCAACTTTTTGCATATACACTTCGATGTCGTCAATGACATGCACGCCCATGACATCTTCAAAATAGTATCGGATCTTCCGAGCGACGGTGCCCTCTCGTAAGCTTGCCTGTTGGCGCTCCGTCGACGCCAACGGCATCGTCCGCCGCGTAATGGCACCCGGGAGAGACTCGAACTGCACGAGCTGTGCCGTGAAATACGCAAATGCGCACGGAACCGGCTCGTGTATGCTCACAAGATAGTCGACTGGGTCCAGGGTCTCACTTTCGTTTTCAGGGTTGTAGACACGCTCGCTCGAATATTTGCGGATAATCATGTAGATCACACGTGCGATTGATACACTCACACAGTTCGGGCCGTACTGCTCACGTGCGCGTTGGTGGTAAACAAGAGTGTCGACGGGCAGCCCCGCGGATGCAAGCATCGACACGTCCTTCGACTTGCGCCGTTGTCTTCCATGCGGGTCGATGATGTGATACCTACCCGCTTCTTTGAATAACACACGTTGGTGACCACGAAATGCCAAGAGTGCAATATCTTTCGTCGGGCTGTCCATGAACTCTCGCACACTGTCTCGGAAGCGATCTGCACTTGACACGCCAGCCGCGGCGGCAAACGGGTTTTGTGTCACCCGCTCGTCAGTATCCATTCGGATCACCGCAAGCCGTTCGCGAAACGGTGAGAAACCGAAGATCCTACCCATGACATCATACGCGACCGTGCCAGCATGGCAGTAATCGAACATGCGCGGGTCGGACATTTGAACCGGTTCGACGAATGCGGTTCCGCGTATTTCGACCCAGGGCCGCACGATTCTTTCCATCCACGCGTAATACCGACAGTTCTCACGCTTCACCAGGCGCGACATGCCGAAACGACTCAGCATTTCCAACACGCGTACGATCTTCCCGGCAAACTTGTGGGGGTTTTTCTGGTACAGCTTGTCAAAGTTGATCATGGTGCTTTTTAAAACACGTGACCGAAAAAAGCGTCGTCGGGTCACGATGTCCAATACGTCAATATTTGCTTCATATCTTCGGGATACCCATCGATGATCGCATTGAGCTCTCTCTGGTGCCGGGGGCCGAGTACGTACATGTCAAGAATGCTGAACGCTCGTTCGAACATCTCCATGTAGCCGAGCGAATGCACGAGACGTCGGAAGTCGCGAAGAACCGGGTTGATCAAACCAAAACCACATCCGGGTCGTTTCTTCCATGACAAAATCACCTTGTACCAATGAAACAGGTGAGCGGGGTTGTCGAGAAAGAGACTGCGCACGTGCGCGACATCCACGAAGTCGACGTAGTCGTCCCAGTTGATATCCGCAAGCGTCATCGGAAACTGCCCTCGCATCGGCCCGTCCACATCCACTTCGATGCGTTGTTGGTAGAAAATCTCGTAGTCCTCGGATATCAACGGAAACCACATGCCCACGAGTTCGAGCACTTTCGTAACACCCTTTTCCATTGCGTCGATACCGTACACGGCTTCAAATTCGTCGACCACGGGGGATACTTTCATATCATACGTTATCAGCGTCATAAAAGATTGTATGACGTACAACTTCTGCTTCAAAGACATCACGGCGCTCCGCAGATTTTTAAATGACTTGAATGACAACACGTCGAGACGCGTGGAGGAGTCGTAAACTTTCGCTTTCGATTCGCGCAAGGTGTCTGCGATTTTCGCACGAACACGTGCAAGGATCGGGGGTCGCAAAAAAAACTGTTTCGTTCGATCTCCAAATGTTTTCACACTATCGAGTTGAATTGACAAAATCATGGTCAGCTCACACATCGCCGTAATCGCGAAAACGAACTTGTCGTCTGGAAGACTCATGAGTCCCGCTTCGGAGAAGAAACTCTCCGCAATTTCAACAGGCACGTCCATGCGATCATCCACAAAATGGCCGACGAACCATACGAGTTGCGGACCGAATGTGTGCGGTAACTCGAAATATTCTCGGATTCTTCTAGCGATGGTACCTTTGGCAAGAGCGATTTGTTGGATGTGGACCTTCGCTAAGCTCTCACGGCCCGTCACGTGCGGGAGGTTGGCAAACTGGACAAGCTGGGCCGTGAAGTATGCAAACGAACACGGAAGCGGCTCGTGCATGCTTACCGTGTATTCAACGCCACCGTCGGCGGCACCGTCGGCGGCACCATGTTTCCGTACGAGCATATAAATCGCGCGCGCGAGTGCTGCGCTTACACATGTTGGACCGTGCTGCTCGCGTTCACGTTCATGATACCTGACTGTAGGAAAACCTACGTCGGCAAGCCGTGCATTGTCTTCCGCGGACATCGAAATATTGCCATTCGGATCGATCACGTGATATTCTCCCCCTTCTTTGAACATGACATACTGGTGCCCGCTCAAACTAAAGAGGGCAATGTCTTGCGCAGCACTGTCCCTGAATTCCTGTGCTTGTGTTCGAAAACGGTTCATCCGGGTCTCCTTGGGTTCCGAGACTTCTTCGTACGATTCAATGAGCCCGAAAACCGTCATCCGTGAGCGAAACGGTTCAGCCGACTGCAACAACTCCACGACGTGCCGAACATACGTACCATCGTGGCAATAGTCGAACATAGACGGGTCGGACATCTGAACCGGTTCGACAAAATCCGTGTCGCCTAACCTCGTCCATGGCCGCACGATCCTCTCCATCCAGTCGTAGTACTCGCAACCCTCGCGCTTGACCAGACGCGACATGCCAAACGCGCTCAGCATCTTCAACACTTTCGCAATCTTCCCAGCAAACTTCACCGGATTCCTCCGGTAGAGCTTGTCGAAGTGGATCTTCCTCAGCATCTTGTCTTTCTTTCTTTCACGCGCTTATTTTTTTGGAGGGTGCAGAATTTCGTACAAGAACTTGTAAACCCCGCAATGACCCGATAACGGCAACAACGCGACAGTTTTGCGTCCTGGCGGGCGCATAGAGGTCGAAATTGACTACGTCAACGACAGAAATTTCTTCATATAGCAGGCGAACTTTTAAAAAATTCGTCCGCATTTTCAGCGACTTATTCATGATTCATTGGGGGTTTACAATCCCTTTCATTTTACTCGGCAACGAGCTCGTTGACACGAGCATCGAGGGCGCCCAGACGGGTGTTGAGGGCAGCGAGCTGCTCGCGCAGGACACGGTTCTCGTCCGAGAGGGACTCGAGCGACGAAAAAACCTCCACGTGCGAAGCGCCGTCGATCTTCGTAATGGTCTGGCAGAACATGTCGTTCACGCTCGACTTGCTGGCCTTGATGTTGTTGTAGGTCACGTCGCGGTGAGCAGTCGGGGCACGGATGCGGATCATTTTCACGAACTGTTGTTTTTCTTGACCCGACCGATTTTCGAAATTCTTTTTCAACGCACACTACGCGACTTCCCGACCCACCATAAAACACACTTTCGGAAATGACCACGGATCTCCACGGGTATCCGCGGATACTTGCGGACATTCCACAGCCCGCGCAGCGCTCCAAGGAGTGGTACGAACTTCGGGCAAATCTCATTACATCCAGTAATATCGCGACCATCCTTGAGATGAACCCCTACAAGAAGCGCATCGACTACCTCCGCGAGCTCACGGACCCGACGGCCGAGAAGTTCATCGGGAACGTCATGACCGTCCACGGGACCTACTACGAAGACCCGTCGATCCAGGCGTACATGGACGCCTTCGGGCTCCGCGGCGCCGACCTGGGGCTCGTGCGGATCTTCGACAACGCACAACACCGTGACTCCACCCGTATCCGCGAGCAGTCTCTGCATTGGCTGGCGGGGAGCGTAGACAAGCTCGTGTGGCACGAGGAGCTCTCGGAGCCCGGACGGGCCGACTGCATCGCCGTGGAAAACAAGTGCCCCTACAACCGCCCGCGGCTGCAGTTCGGGTCCGTGCGGCCCTACTACTGGCCGCAGCTGCAGCTGAACATGTTCATTCTCGACGTCGACCGCGGAGACTACGTCGAAATGATCCCCAAGGACTTCAAAGGCCAGGGGTTCCAAATGAACGTCGTGCGCATGTACCGCGACGACGCGTGGATCTGGGGATTCGCCCTTCCGAAACTCGCAGAATTCTACGCGGAATGGCAGGACCGCGTGGCCCGCAAAAAACGCGCGCGGACTACAGTGTAACTTTGTGTCTCTGTAAAAAAAAATGAATGTCGGTTCTGTTTCGTAATGAATCTTCGACTTGCTTTTTCAATGTGGCGATGCAAATGCTTCTCGCGAGCCCCGCGTTTCGCCGCGCAACACGCGTGGAGTATGCAAAAACGTGCGGATCCGAAAGCGACGTCCGCCCCCGGAGAGTTTGTCTGGATCATTTTTTCAAGATCGTGTCGTGCCTCGAGTCGCTAACGAGCCCGTCGGCGGCGTTTGTGACAAGTGTGCGGAGCCTAGCGCCCCTGTTCCCGGTGCTTGCGAACTCGCTCCAGACCCATCGGATGCACGACGTCTTCGAGTGCCTCGACAACATCTTCGACGTCCTGGGCATCGAGGGCTCCATGCGGCCCACCCTTTTTAACACACTCGAGGACGCCGTCGCTTCGCTCGACGCTCACATGGGCTCGTTCGCGGCCGTGTGGTCCGTGTCGTGCGAGACGCACGTCTGCACGAAATGCGCACGAACCACGCACACATATACACCGTGTCTGTACGTGTCGCGCGTCTCCGACACGTCCACAATCTCCGACGCACGCTGTGAGGGGTGCGGAGAAGTGCACCCACGCACGGTCCGCTGGGAACTCGCACGACCCGGAGAGACCGTGTTCGTGCGCGTTAACCGCCACACGAGCACCGGTGCAAAACGGCACGACCGTGTCTGTCTTAACGAAGGGGTCACACTCAGAGACCGCGTGTACTCCATGCGCGCCATGGTCTACCACGACGGAATCACGTTGGATGGCGGACATTACACGTGCGCGTTCAAGAGCGTCGTGTCGGGGTCGTGGGTGCTAAACTCGGACACGCACGCGCGCTTCGCGGGGTCGTCGTTTGATGTAAGTACTCACGACGCGCACAAAACGTACGGCGCGACATATTCTATGTAACTATGTAAACCACGATTCCACACGTGAAATGTATAATTCGTTGGAAATGAATTCATGGATGTTTGGTGAGTAGTCTTCGCCCCAGTAATTGTCAAGAAACTCGCGAAACGTCTCGAATCGTCCGTTGCCACACGACAACATTTCTGGTAACCGCATGGTTCCCGTGACTTTATTGAATTCCGTGTAGGGCGAGCGAATTCGTAGGTGTTCGTCAACTGCCGCTTCGGAAAAACGGGTGTTGATATCCAACTGCAAAAAGCACCAGTCCTCAAGATCGTACTCAATAACGCGAATGAGACGACTTAGCCTCTCAAGTCCGTCCTCATTACCCGTCCATGGAAGGTAATAGAAGTTGACATGGCATCTCTTGTGGTCTTGCTCGGTCAGAAGAACGAACTCCATCTTTTTTTTAAGCACACTTTTTTAAGCACACTTTATTCGTACACAAGCGTGCACGTTGCTGCGATCCATCCGCCCACGCCGAGGATCGGGTACTGCACGGCAGCCTCGTTCATTTCCGGGTAGAACCGTCCGAACGCGTGCTCAATGTCCATTTTGTTCTCCGCGAACATGTCGAACTGGGAGATTTCATCCAAACCCGCACGGAAACGCGGAAGATATCCCCTCGGAACACTGAAGAACCGCGTCATGACCTCATTTGCACGCATGCGTTTGCAGAGGATCTTGGAGGGATCGTACGTGATAAAGTGGTCCAGGAGGACGTAGCGGCCCGAGAGTTTCACAAACGCTTCGAACGGCACGTGTGTGTGCGCGTCGATGACGCGTTTAAGCATTTCGCATTCCGCGCGCGACTTCTGGACTCCGACGAGGTCCGTGAACGCAAGCACGTTTGCCACGCCTTCTTCTGTCAGAGTACGAAGCTGGTCCTCGCCGAGCTGATTGATCTCCGACACGACAATGTGTGCGTAGGGGATTTTCATGCGGACCGTTCGAACGGACTCGACGAGCTGACGGAACCGCGCGGGCTCGGAGAAGACGTTGTTGTTCCCGATGGACTTGACGCTCGACGTGACCACCACGAGAACCCGTGGTGGCTGTGGGATTACGAACGGGCGCACGAGCGGTGCGGGGAGGGGGTCGTGCGTGTTCTTGCGGATGAGTACGGTCAGTGGCGCGTCTGACGATTTCTGGAGTTGGTGCAGCGAGAAATCGTTGCGACACCACAAGTACAGCGAGCTCAGTGTGGATGTCATCCAATGCACGCACTGTGCGGGGACGGCCTCGAAACTCATGACGCCCCCCTTTTTCAGCACGCGCCACGCCTTGAGAAACGTCTGGAAAATGGCGGCCTCCATGACCTCCGACTGGACGTGCGCCGCGCAGTCGAAGACTGCGAGGTCGTAATGGTTCGAGACGACCTGGTCGTGTTTTTCGTGAAACGACATGCGCGTCATTCCATGGATCTTGTTCTTCCCGGAGCCCTGGAGGAACGTGGTCCAGATCCGCAGTGTCATGAGCAGTTCGTCGGGCTGGACGCGCACGTCGAGAACGCGGATATCGTAGTCGCGGAAGAGTCCGATCATGTTGGCGTACAGCAGCGTCGCGCCGGATCCGTCGGGCGCGTGGCGGTTTGCGCTGGGGAGGTGTGCTTTGAAGAGGTTACAGAGCTCCGACGGGTACCGGTGCATAATCATGCCGCGGTACTGGTCGATGGCGGCGCCCAATGGGAAATGTTCGAGAAGGCTTCCAGAGTCTTCAGCCACAGTGGTCTTTTCGAATTCCATCTCTGTTTTAAGGAAGATTCCGTTGATTTCCAAATCGACTTTTGAACACAGTTGGTTTCATTTGAATTTTGTGTGTGGCGTAATTAAAAAAACGAGATTAAATGTCGGACGCAGAACTCTTGTCAGACCTGGGAAGAAAGCCCAATTCCTTTGCGCAGGACATTCGAAGCACTCGACGCGCGGGCCCGTCCGTGGACCTCATGAACCGCTTCGGCACACAGACCGCCACCGAGGCCAAGGAGCTCCTCACCGAGGCCGACGCGCGCGCACTCGTCAGCGACCCCCGCATGACCCGCTGGATGCAGGAACAGGGCGTGGAGGTCGACCAGCTGACGCTCGATCGGATGATTCAGAACCGCATGATCCCGAGCGCGCGCAAGCTGACGCAGTACGCTCCGTCGACCACCAACGGACAGAAACTCGGCAAGTTCACCGGTAACGACATCCAGTGGCGCCACCGCGATGCCGTCACGCAGGACAACTTCGTCACTCCGGAGGAGGCGCGTCTCCCGCGCTCCGTCGGCACGTCGGGGTCCATGCAACTCGATCCGCGCCCGTCGGAGACCGTGTACCGCCAGTTAGTCTCGCAGAAACTCAACGGCGTCCAGGGACAGCCGCAGATCCACGTGGGCAAGGGAATCAACGCGGGTATGAGCTACACGGACGGAACCGCCGAGGGAAGCTCCAACGGGAGCGGCGCAGCCGCCATGAACCTCCACTACGGCCTCGTGCGGCCCGAGCTGCGCGATCCCGGCCAGCAGCGGAACACGTTCGGGTACCAGGACGCGTCGCAGATGGATACGTCTGCCACGATGCCCACGACGGCACAAATGGCCGCGGAGACCGGAGGCGTGTACGAGCTGCGTCAGGACTTTGCGGAGAAGAAGGAGCTGCACCTGGAAAAGTTCACGTCGGAGGAGTACACGTCGACCACGCGAGCCGCGCGGAGCCTGCGGGACATCATCCGCGAACGGCAGGACGCGTCCTACACGCGCGAGCCCCATGCGGGCGAGCTGGAAACCGACGCGCGCGTCTTCCAGACGCAGATGCCGAAGCCGGACTTTGCGAAACCCCGCGACGCCGCCGACTCGCACGACGTCTCGCTGCACGAAATCGCCGACGTGCGCACACAGCACGGACGCGGCCGGACGCTCAAGGACACGCTCGCGTCAACCACCGAATACATTTTCCACGAATCCCGCGACCCCGACCGGTCCGCACATGAACTCCTTCACCGCACCGAGGTCCGCCGCGACGCGCACGTGTCCGGCGCCGACATCGGTGACGCCACGCACAGCAAGAAGCGCACGCTCGCGGGGACCCTCGCGACCATCAAGAGCCACGGGGGTCGCGCGAACATGACCTCCGAGGTCGGTGCGGTGACCACCAAGCGCTCCGAGGCCATGCACGATCTCCCGCAGAACCCCGTGCGCAACGTTGCACAATTCGACGCGCGCATGGAAACCGGCGCGCAGACGTCCATGCATCGCACGGAGGTCCCGATGAACTACGTTCCCCCCGGGAAATCGCTCGCCCGCACGGACACCCGCATGGAACCCGTCACAAACTCCAACGACATGAGCTCCATGCGCGTCTCCATCGGACAGCCCGCACAGCACCCCACACAGCGCGCCAACGACCTCCGCCCGACGTCCGTGGCGCCCGAGCAGGCCGGACGGCGTCTCACGGAGCAGGACCAACCGATTAAGATGACCATCCGTCAGGAGCGCGGGTCCGTGCGCAAGGTCGCCACGCAGGCGAATCCGAAGAACCTCGGCGCGGCAACCCGCGGAGGCCGCAAGGTCCCCGAGATGAACGTGATGCTCATCTAGAACTCCGACGACAATCGAAACAAAAACTGTAGCGCCAGACTAAGAATCTTTGCACGCGAAACTAAAAATGCCGTCGCCACGTCGGAGGTACCCCCTGTCTTCCGACGTTCCCTTTTACGAGCACCCCGACGAAGAAAACGCCGAAGATCCGTCCTACGGATTTGGCGCAAACCACAAGGACTCCGACGTCGACGCGCTGGAGATTCTCGTGAAATCGTTGGTGATCGCGTCGTTCCTGTCGGCGCTCGTCATTTCCGCAATTATCACACTGTACCCACAGGAAGAATCGGAATCAAACCTGCTGCGCCGATGAACCCGTATGAATCCGCACTCGTGGAAGAGGCTTTGACTCCCGTTCCACAAAGGCTTGTTGTCATCGGTGTCGATGAAGCTGGCCGCGGAGCTCTTGCGGGCCCCGTGGTCGTCGCTGCGACGTGGTGGGAGGTCGGTGTCGACGCGCCCTTCCCCGAGGACCGTCGGCGCGGCGTTGTGATCCGCGACTCCAAACAAATGACCCACAAGCAACGCACGAGGTCCTACGACACGCTCCTGGCCCGCGGGAGACACGCCGTCGTCTTCAAGGACCACGAAGAAATCGACCGCGTCAACATCCTGCGTGCCACGCTCGCCGCCATGCACGAATGTGTGATTGCGTGTCTCGCACAGATCCCGACGGACGCGCACGTGGCTGTGCTCATCGACGGAAACCAGATGATCGCCGACGTCGAAGACCCGCGGGTCGTTCTGAAAACGTGCGTGACCTCCGGCGACGCGCTGTGCTATTCCATTGCCGCCGCAAGTATTCTTGCGAAACACGCGCGCGACACGTTCATGTCCGAGTACCCCGACGAGCTGTACGGATTCCAGAAGCACAAGGGGTACGGCACGCGGACGCACCTCGCGGCAATCGCGGAGCACGGCGCGTGTCCGATCCACCGCATGTCCTTCCGACCGTTCCGAGCGACCGGGACGGACGCGGAGCCCGAGCCCGCGTTTCTGCATGACTAGTTCAACCAAAATATAAATACCCGAATGATTTCTCCGCGAACGTCTCTACTACATATTCCAACGATTCGAGCCCCGACATCTTCGCAAGATACTCCATCTGGTCCCGACGGAGAATTCGCCACATGGTGAACTCGTCGTCGTTATCAACGTCCAGCATTTGTAACACAAAACCGTGGAGGTAATCCACGTCTCTTTTGACAATGTACTGAATGTCGAACCACTTTGGAATCACCGCGTCAACTTCCGGATCCCCTTCGGTTTCGAGACAAGTGCTGATGTACGCGCACGGGCCCATTTTGTTTTAAGAGTCGTCCAAAATTTTCGGACTGCTCGTAAGGAGATGATACGGCACGCTCCGAATGAACGACGCCGTGTCTCCCTCTTGGGTCACAAGAGTTTCGTCGAGCACGAGCGCTGTAATGTCCCCGCGCACGGCGGCCGCTTGGTACGCGCCATCGACGGCTTCTTTCATGTCCCGGATGTGCGCGATCAACTTTCCGACGGACCGCACGTTCACCACGTACCCCTGCGTGCCCCAGCACGGTTTTCCGTTTTTGCAGAGTTTCGTGACTTTCGCGCGTGTCCTGACGGGTTCTCCTTTGTAAAACGACAAATTCCCGAGGTACAACATGTCGAAATCGACCTTGTCTTCCTCGAGCGTGCGGAGCACGTCGGCGACACTGCTGCAGAATTTGCGCCCCACGGAGAAGTCGTCTTCGAACACGACAACATACGGATCATGTGAATTGTTCTTTTCAATGTGGCGCAACAGTTGGATATGCGAAAGATAACACGCGACTTCTCCCGACGATCCGTGTGTGAACGCAAAGTTGACGTCATAATCTTGTGACACCGTGTCGATATTTAACAACTTTCCGTCGACAGCGGGAAAAATGTGAACGTCGTGCGTCATCGTTTGCATTTGCTTGTCAATATTTTCGGCGCGCGCGGTGGCTCGTTCGAGATGAATGATGTACATCGGAGCGACGTGTGGTGTCCTGCGATTCTTCAGAAACACAAACACAACCAACACGACAACAACAATCATCACCACGCCCACGATTTTTATCATGTTTTTTCGTTTTTACAAATGACGCGCAAAATAAGTTCACCATTTTTTTCGAATCCGTGCGATTCGTCGGATGCACATCCACAGAAACACGAGCATCACGAGAGTCGCCACAAGAACCACCACGGACTCCGTCCGCTGCGCACGAAGAAACGAAAGCTTATGAAACAACGCAAACTCCTCGCGCAACCAGGACAAGGGTCTCTTTTGGATCGAAGACGCGAAGGACCACTTTTGGTCAAACAGTAGCGGGATGGTACAGTATTGGTGGTGCGTGTCGAGGCAGTCGTGCGACAGCCATAGATCGTACGGAGTGATATTCCTTTGTTTCGCAAGTTCCGTCGGAGCTGCCGCGACGATTTTGCGTATCGCGATGTGCGACAAACACACTGCGTGCATATTCACACCGTGATAACGCACGAGCCCCCTGTTTACACGTTCGGAGCACATGAATCGGATCGGCCCGCTGATCAAATCGCTCACGTGGGATACACATGCGTAGCCCATTTGAATCCTCTCCCAGTGCACGTCCTCGTTGATGAAATCCGCAATGTCCTGGATCGCCGCCAGATTGTACGAAGTCGTAGGAAGCACGTCGTCTTCGAAAATAACAATATTTCGATACTTTCGTTCGTGCGCGATCCTGCAGACTTGAACGTGCGACTCGAAGCAACCGTAGCGCCCTCCGAGTGGACTTCTTTTTGCCTTGTAGAACTCGAATGGAATACAGAGGTCATTCATACATTCCGCGACGTATTCGTGACGATCTTTCTCATCTTCGAGTGTGATCACGAAAATCGCGTCAAATGTTTTCCAAACATCGACAGACAACATTTTCTTTTCTTTGCCATCTCCGAATTCGTGCGTCGTCTTTTGCGCGAGGCTTATTTCACGTTTTTCACGTTCGCGTGTCCGTGCGAAAGCGCAAAAAACCAAACGGCCACCGCTGTGTAGCACCAGAAGGAGTTGAAGGTTCCCCCCTTCTTTACCACGAAATAACTAAACGCGCACGACAGCACGGAAAAGAGTTGCAGGTACATGACATTCGACGCCAGTGTTCCCAGGAAAAAGAAGAAGAACCATCCGATGGCGTACAGCTGCGTGTCGGGAAAAAAGTTGTACTGCAAATGTCCGTCGGCGCCCACGACGGTATCTTCGGTGCCGCGCGACGAGCTCGCAAGGACTACCGCGAAGAAAACAAGAGCGATCCAGAAGGCGTACATGCGCACCGTCGGGTTCGCGATGGCGAGCGTGGCCATGATCGGGATGGCCGTGAGCACGAACAGCGTGGCTGTGCTCCACCGACGGTTCGCGTCGGGGTCTTCGAGGTTCTTCCAGAGTCCGTACTCCATGAGTTGGATGGTCGTGAAGGTCATGAAGAACATGACGAGTCTCCAGGGAACGAGTTTCATTTTGAGGGCGACGAGTGCGGCGACGAGTCCGAACAAGTACGTCGCAATCGACACGTCCTTGTTCCAGCACATTTTCTGTTTTTTTGAGTTCTCGCAAAATGTTTTTGACACGTTCGAGATCCTTTAGAAATTGTAAGAAGGCACGAAAGAAAGAACAAATGTCCAGACAACAACAGATCATCGCAGGACTTGACACCATCGTCACCACGCCCTCCCTTTTCTTCGCGCTGTATCTCACGCTCGCGAACACGTTCCTCGCGATTACACACGGCCCGCTCGATCCAGCGACACGCTTCGAGTTCGCGGAGGCGTACGTGTCGGTTTTGTCCGTGTTCTTGTTTCAGATGTTCGCGCAGGTACGCCCGCAGGCGCTTCCGTTCATCGAAGCGTTTGCGAAACTGACGATTCCCGACGACGCGCCGGTCGTGCTTCCGAAGACGAATCCACAGTTTCTCGTGGAAGACGGGTCGTCGTCGTCGGAGGACCTGTAAAAAGTTCGCGCCGTTCTTGTAAAGAATGAACATCGTCGGCGGTGGAATCGCGGGCTTGTATGCCGCGATCTTGTGTCGCGAACTCGAGCCCCTTCGTCCCATCCACATTTTCGAACAGAGCGGGCGTCTTGGCGGGCGCGTACGAACCGAACCATTCGCGGGGCAGTTCGTGGACCTCGGGGCCGGACGCTTCGGATCGCGGCGCCGATTTCCGCTCACGTGGACCCTCGTGGATCATCTCAACCTCCGACATCGCATCATCGACCTCGGGCCTTCGTCCATGAAGTCGATCGAGTGTGGTGCGCTTCGCGCGGACCCCCGCGAAACGAACGTGTTGACTGCGTGCACCCACGGAAAAGCCCTCCGGGAAACGTTCGGCTACGACGCCGAATTCACAATCCCGTCCGCGGCGATGAGTCTCGCGTACATCCGCAAATACTTTTTTGGAAACTTTTATAAACTCAACGGCGGTCTCGAGCAGATTGTGGAGGCGATGGTGGACCTGATCCAAGCAGACCCGCGCACGAAAATCTTTACAAACACGCGAATCTCTGAGGTGCATCAGACGTACTGCCGCACGACGTCCGGCAAAATGTACAAGCACGACCGCGTGTTTGTCGCGGTGCCTCCCGCAGCCCTCCGGAGAATTCGTTTTCCCCGCTCTGTACAGAGTTCCGTCCGGTCCATTCTGCAGGCGTACGCCCCCGTGTCTCTGTGCCGCATTTTTGTTGTGACGGACTCTCCCGTACCCCCGCAAAAGGGCCGGTGGGTCTCGTCGGGGCCCGTGCGCATGGCGTTCAAAATGTCGGACTTCATGCTCCAAGTGTACTGCGATTCTTATTTTGCGGACGACTGGGCCCGTCAGAGTTCCGTCGAGCTCCCCGTGCGCATCGCGCGGGCCCTCAAGGACGCGTTCGGGCTCGACGTCCGCATTCGCAAAATTCTACGATGCTACTGGAAAAACGGAGTGCACCTGTGGAGAATCGGGTACACGCCGCCCGACGTCACACCGCGGCCGTGGATCGCCTTTGTGGGCGAGGGCGTAGCTGAACATGCACCCGGGTGGATCGAGGGCGCGCTCGAGAGCGTCGTGCGTGTCTTGTAGTTCATAAAATGACGAAACAGATGTTCTCTGTGTACCACTTGTAGAAGATGGCGTGTTTGTCCGCGACGGGCGCGCACCCGACCGTATGCACCCATCCGAGGGAGCTGACGTGAAACTTGAGATACACCTCTTTCCACGTGAGATCCTTGAACTCCAAAAACGTTGGCTCACGAATCCGCGTGGACGCGTAATTTTGTACCATTCCCTCGATCTCGGACGGTGTTTCGTACGAGTCTTCGAGATACCGACGGTATTCCTCAATGTACGCGTCGGTGGGAAACTCGGGGATCTTCAGAAAGTCCTCGTAGTTCGCGGCGTGTTGTTCGCGGAGATGACGATTCACGAAATCCAGAACGACCTCCACAGAAGCATGTTCGAGCTCCAGACGAAAAGACCCCGTGCCCATGTGTTCTCCGTGGTGGACCGTTTCGACGAAATACAAGTTCATTTATTTACATCGCAACTCAATCGTCACAATCTCCCGCGTACGCAAACGCGTGGAAGTCGAGGGTCCCGACGGCGCGCTCGAGCCCTCTGTACACCACCACGCCCCGACGCGCGTCTTCGTAGGGATAAAAACCGAGGTTCTGCATGTCGACCGTAATGTCTCCGAACCCCCGCTCGGACATGCTCTGCTCCACGACGTCGACCGCCACGGTTCGTTTGGCGTCTTCGGTTCTCCGAAAGAGCTCCCAAAAGGTTTTGCTGAAATCCGCGAGTTTCACGCGCTTGTTTGTTGTGTTTGGGTCGGGACTCGAAGTCGCGGAACGCGCGCGGCGCGGCGCGTAGTCCAGGCGCATCTTCGAGTCCGCATGGACCTCCCCGTCCATCAACTCGAACAGCTGCAAAATCCGACGAAACACGGCCGGGCTTCGCACGTCGAAGAACTCGCGGCTTTCGGAGACGCGGTGCTCCGCGAGGATGTTGTGGATGGTCTGTTCGCGGTCGTACGGGTTCCGAACGAATTTCGCGACCACGATGTAAAAACCGTCGACGGTGAACGTACCGTTGGCTTCTTTCATGCGATGTTCCATGGGACGCGTGGTCATTCCGATTTTCACGTGCTCGCGGTCGCGAAAGTTCACAATGCAGTACACCCACCCCTCTCGCGCGCTCTGGTAGGAACATTCATTTTCCATGTTTTTTAAAGTACATTTTCGATTGTGTTTCAACTGGACCGTGCGCGCTTGACGCCGCGCCGTTCTTGTGCGACGACGAGTTTCTCGAGTCGCGCGCGGTGCCGACGGAGGTCTCCGAGCGTGTCGTGCAGTTGCGAAATCATGACATTGAGAGACGCCACGATTCCCGTGTTCACCGTGTGCATCACGTCGGCCGCGTAGATGTGTCGCACCATGGACACCACGACGTCCCGACGAAGCGTCGGAGACACGACGAGATCTTCGGGCACCGAGATGTCAAACGACGTCGCCGCGGAAACCCGCATGGCCTCCGCGCGCGCCATCGGGGCGGCGTCGGATTCGTCCGAATCGTCGGATCCGTCGGATTCTTCGAACTCTTCAAAGACGCCCATGGA
>JACCDZ011624700.1_pt1 | contig 22914 bp, 15 predicted proteins | sample 7449551 | NCBI WGS metagenome assembly JACCDZ01 (sample SAMN15323452, study PRJNA562643) | freshwater metagenome | isolation source: river surface water | place: USA:Blue River Watershed | collected 2017-08-18 | reverse complement strand
TTCGCAACCACCAGTCGGCCATTGGCCTTTTAGCATAAGTTGTCTGTCAGCTAACTTCTTAGGTAGATTATGAAAATTATTTAACTCTTCTAATTCGAATTTAATAGGCATGACTCTATGGCAACTAGCAGAAGATAACGCATTTAAATAAATGGTACTCCAAGTCCATTTACTCTGACATGCTGTTGCTGTTTTAATTGGAAAGAATACTTGATTACTCATATCCCATGGCCTTTGCAATCTCAGTATGTGTGTCCATAAAATTTTGTTTTCGATATTCGTCTGTTTGTTTCATTTTTTGAAGAAATTCTTTGCCGTCACTCCCTGGGCCGTTTTCGATAAACTTAATTACATTGTCTATTTCTTGTGCATACGTGGTGCTCTGCCAGAATGTAGTCTTGAGTTTATTTAATACCAGCTCCTTGGCTGCTGGTGTCATTCTTTGTACACTCATATGATCCGGGCTATGCAACATATTAAAGTACACACTGTCAAAAGGTTTTGTATCTGCCCAAGCTAGCAATTCGTCGAGATAATAAACATTTTGAATATTGATTGTAAAACAAAGTTGAGTAGTTATATTTGGATTATCTGCATCTCTAGCAAAATGTGTAGAATCAATAATCTTATTTGCTTCGTCCCAGTTAGCACCATAACGCTCGAATTCGAAACGTTCTTCTACGTTGTCTATACTAAAAGCAATATCTACCCGACCAAAATCAGCCCATAAGGCAGATTTATTTGGACTCAATGGATCTACTGTGGCATTAGTGTTGTAATGAATATCAATGTGTTTACTGTCACCTGTCTCTACTGCATAACGCAACAATTCCCAATGCTCTTCAATTAGCCAAGGTTCGCCGCCAGTGAACTCAAAATACTTAATTTTAGGCAAAAGTGTTTTTAAGTTTTCCCAAAAGCCAGGACTTTCTTCTGGCCACTTACCTTGCTTTAGCCATGTATAAGCAATATGAGATTTCTTATCGTGCCCTTTAGGAAGATAGTCTAATTCTTCTGCTGCCCATTTGCTACTGCTCCAGCTTCCGCAAATACGACATTTTAGATTACATATATTACCTAACTTCAGATCAATAAACCAAAGTTGGTCGGGCAGATCATTATCCCAATCGACTAATGGATATAATTCCTTAAGTCTAACCTGACTGTAAATACGCTTACTGTCCCTACCGGCTGCTTCTTCGTCCCAACACAGTTTGCACGTAGCAGGTTTTTCTCCTGCACGAAATTGCCTGCGCATGTTTTGCATATACTGGCTTTTATACGCATCTTCTAATGTATGTTGTTTCAAATCTATTCCTGTAATGTCTTCTCTTGCAAGGCAGCAGGGTCGTGCAGTTCCCATCGGGCTTGCTTCTATACTAACCCAAGGTAGCATGCATATTGTATTTGGTAATGTCATATTCTTTTTCCGCAAACTTCATTGCAGGCATGCAATTTTCCTGCAGATACACTTTTATATTCCCAAGATTGTTTAACTTTGATGAACCATTCGATTGCTTGTTCTAAGCCATATTCTAATGCATTATTTTTATAAACGATTTCTTTTAATTGTATATTTGTTGGCTCAGCTAGACTGTGCAAAGGATAATGACCTAGCCAACAACAAGGATAAACCTCACCTGTTGCTGTTACATAAATTTCCTTGGGGCCAACTACTTTGCACATAATGTCGTTAGATGTTTTATTTTCTCGAACTGTTTTTCCCGGATCATTTTTATAAAGTTGTCTTAGATCAAACAATGTTTGAAAATCTGTATTTCCTTGATACTTTCCTATAACATGACTAAATGATTTATCTTTATTAAAGACTGGCATAGTGTCTCGGCCTTGGTTAATCAATTGAAACGACTTAAATCCTAAGTCATTACTTATTTTCTTACATTCTTCAATTTGATGTTTATTATGATCGAATTCAATCATAGCCCAAACAGCTTTGCCGCCTGCATCTATAAATGATCGTGCATTTTTGATGATTGTATCATAGTTAGTATCTAATCTATATAGGCTGTGTGTATCCGAAAGCCCGTCTAATCTAAACCAAACTTCAACACCAAGTTTAGCCAACTCTGACCAAATTTTAGGTTTTGCGCTTCCGTTAGTACTGATTCTTAACCTTAACCTAGGATTAACAGTTTTTGCATGACGCACAATTTCTAATCCATCTTGGGCTGTTACAAAATCTCCGTAATTCCCGTTAATATTAATTCTCTTAATTTGTTTTAAAAACTTCTCCGTAAAAATTTGTTTAAATTCACTAAGAGACATGTCATGGATAGGGTATGTATCAACTATGTCTACTCCTCGAAAATTCCGCGGGCAATCAGGACACCTAGCGTTGCACCTAGTACTTATTTCTAAGTGTACTGATTCAATTTGATTATACTCTATCATTTTAACTGGGATAATTCAGGGAAAGTTTCCCAGAAATTTTCTTCGCGAAGATTATCTAGTAGAGCAATTTCGTTTTTGAATTTATCCCAGTGCTGACTGCCGTCATTTGACATTAGGAAGTTAATTGCGCTCTTGAATCCGGTCGTTGCACGTTTCAATGTATCTCGAGGTTCTAACCATTCAATGTGTCGTTCGTATGCAGGTTTAATTACACGCTCTTTAAAGTCTTGTGAGAATATGTCAACTCTATACCACTCAGGGCTTTGACAAATATTTACGTTAAAGTCTTTGGCTTTAATAAATCCCAAGTCAACCCATTCTTTATGGAAATCTAAAACGTGTAAAACATTCATGGCACTTATAGTAGTAGCAATATAAAAATCTACATGAGGAACTTCTTCTAACATGCGTTCTCTGTTGCGAACAGTTTGCTTCCAGTCGGTGCCTTTACGCATAAGTTCAGCCCTGGATCCACTGGCATCTAAACTGGCCCCTACCCCTACAGTTCTGAAATGTTTCCAATATTCGAATACGTGTTTGTCTTTAAATGCCAATTCACTGAAGTTGGTGTTATATTGTATGCAAACATCTGTGCGGCCAGCCTCAATTAATTTCTCTAACAGTACATAGTGTTCCTTCATAATTAAAGGCTCGCCGCCTGCAAAATATACTTGCTCCAAGTAGGGAATATGTTCTTCCATTTGTGCAATCATATGATCTTCGTCGCCGGCTGCATATTCCACTCTGGCAAGATCTACTCCGTTAACATCGGGTACTCTGTTGAATAACTTAACGTGGTCATTATACCAATTACTACTAAACACAGGCCCGCATGTCCTGCATCGAAAGTTACATAAGTTACTAAAACGCACATCCCAGTATCGAATTTTAAATTCAGGGTTTGTGCCGTCTGGCAAAGTTTTATCTACTACATTTATATTATGCCCGTAATTACGATTTGCATCGTATCTCATACTAAAGAAACCGTTTGCTTCTTGTTCGTAGCACTTGGTGCATTGTTTTACTGGCTGGTCCGCCAGCATTAATCTTCGTATTTCCTTGTAACCTTCTTGATTCCATACCTCTTTCATTGTGTTCTTTTTTAAATTGCCGATCGGGTGAAAGTATTCAGCAAAGCAACAAGGATAAACTCTGCCGTCGGGATATGCATGTTGATGCACCCACGGTAGCATACAAAAACTTTTGCTTTCAGTTAATCTTGTTTTTTGTGTGTCTGTTAACAAGTCAAATTCTGCAAACAATGGCTTTCGACTATTATAGTCGTATCCTTGTTTATAAAATCTATCTATCTTTTTTTCTTCGCTCATAATGTTTTGTACCAATCTGCTAGTGCAGGAAATGTTTTGCAGAAATCTTTGCCTCTACGTTGATCGTATTGTGTATAAAATTGCTTAAAGTCATTGCGCAAAGAGGGCAAATCAAATGCGTCGCTATGCGGAGTCTTAACTACATCTAAATAGTCAACTAATCTTTGTAGATGATTTATTTCGTGTTCGTGTAAGTAGTTATACCCTTTGTGTCGTACAAGAAAATCTATTAGACTATCTCGGTAATGCATCCTAATATCGTCGGGCAGCACTAACGGACTTTGGAAGCTAGGAAAACGCAAAATGTTTAACGTAAAGTTTGGAAAGTCTCTGCCATATGTTTCTTTGGCTGCAACTATGTAATCTAAGAATTTAGGCAACGAGTCTAAGCATAATGCATTGACTGTACACATAATGTGAAGGCCACGAAGTTTCTTACTTTGAGATAGCTTATGAATGTTATTGATCCATGCTTGCCATTCTAAACCGTCTCGAATGTATTCTGCTTGCTCTGTCATGCTTTCGTTGCTAGTATACAGATCGACTTCTAATCCATCAATACTATCAAGCAATCTATCGATGTCTACTTCTTTGCCTAGGTTACTGTTAATAGCAAGTCTTGTAGTACTCTTTCCTCGATTGGCTTTAAACCAATCTAACAATTTCCAAGTTTCGCCGCTCATTAAAGGCTCGCCGCCTGTAATGCGAAGTTCTTTTAAAGTCTTATGTAGATCCGATTCCCACCACCGATGAAATGCTTCAACATACGGATTTGATTCACCGAATTTATAAAGTTGGTTAGCATCATGAGTATGAGTAAAGTGATTGCGACCGTCGCTAATGAGCCCAGTATAGGGTCCGTTACGCCTAATGTCATTAACCCAAGTGCTACTAAAGGCAGGATTACAATAGCTGCAAGCAAATTGACAAGTGCGATCAAAAGCGATCTCCAACGTCTGAAGGTCAATATCAGTGCTTGCAGGGGTTCGGAACGCATAATTCAAATCCTCGTCGTTGTAGATAACAGTTTTATAAACTCTGTCAGACACTGCATCTCTTCCCATGTCTTCGATTTTCCAGCAGTATTCGCAGCCCGAAGGACGTTCGCCTTTTTGCATTTGCTCGCGTTCCATTTTCTTACGTTGGGTGTTGTGCAATACTTTTGGATTGGCAATAACATCAGCTATTTCAACTTTGTGTGGTAAAGGATGATGACAACTTGTAGTCATGCCGCTGCCTAACCAAATAGTTGCATTGTACCATTTGGCTCCGCAAAAACTCTCGCTCTTAATATCAATGACTCTACGCTTATATTCTAGATCAGTTTCATTTTGTTGTCTGGGCATGGTACTTACATTCGTTCCAAAAATCGGCCATTTCCGGGAAAGTTCTTATAAAGCCTGTTCCCCTACGTCGATCGTGTTCACTAAAAAATCTATAAAAATCGGCCTTTTGCATTTTAACATAGTTAGGGTCCAACTTGCTACCTTCTTTCATCCAATCTATTACACGCTGTAGTCTATGCAATTCGTAGTCTTTGAATCCCTTAAAAGGGCGGTCAGGTGTTTCTATTTTTTTCATCATAAACGCCCATGTCATTTCCAACATGTCGGCATAACTCTCGGGCAATAGTTGTAAACTTTGCCATTCTGGTTTACGAAGAATGGGCGTATCGAACCAAACTCGTTGATATGTCTTGCTGTAAATTTCCCTTAATCCATGAATACAATTTATTAAACTTTGAAATCCAGTAACATTTAAATTATTCATAGTGATAATAAATGTTAGACTACTACGATTAGGAACTTCAGTTAAGAACCGATTAACGTTGTCCCAAAGACGTTCAAAATTGAGTCCGTGTCGCGTGTATTCTGCTTTAAAGAATGTAGCATCTAAACTTACATACTGCATAAAGTGCTCTATGTATTTAGGTTCGTTGGATGTTAACCTTTTGACATAGTCTAAATACTTGTCAAATAACGCAGGTTCAACACTAAAATTACTAGTAACATCTAAGTGAAGTTTAGGACTTGGATTCTCTAATACATAATCAAATACACGATATGTATTTTTGTCCATGAGTGGTTCCCCACCAGTCATACGGAAGTGTTCTAGCTCAGGGTACAGCGTGGGCCACCACTCCCAAAAAGCATCAACGTATGGATTGTACTCACGAGCGGGGATAGGTTTTCTGTTACCAGTAAAGTGACTGGGGTCATTGTGAGGACGACTAGTGGGATATGCTCCGTGCCTAGCAACTTCGTCAGCCCAACTGCTGCTAAACTGAGGGCTACAATAACTACACATAAGGTTACAAGCGTGATTAAAATTGACCTCCACATAACTTGGTATTGCATCTTCATCTCCTGTGCTGTTTACTATCTTTTCAAAATCTTTTGCTGCCCAGGGCTCACCACTGCGGTAATGCCTATCGCTTAGATTACCTAAATCTTCTTGGGTCCAACAATAACTGCATTCACTGGGGCGCTCTTGTTTGAGCATTATCTTACGTTGTTCTTTTTTGTAAGGAGTGTTATGCAATGCGCTGGGATTATCTTTTAACAGATCAGCAGGTATCTGATGCAAGGGAGGATGGTAGCAACTATTTGTTTGGCCAGTGGTCAAATGTAAGCTGACTTGCTTCCACTTTGCAAGACAAAGTGCAGTCCCTAACTTATCTTTTGCATCTTCTGCCGAATTTAAAAAAACACTTTTGTTCACATTAAGCTCTTTATACGGTTACACAATTGTTTCATACCATACTCATTCAAATGTCCGTCCGACAATGTCATGTCATTACAGAATTCCGGATACCATAAATCAGTACGCTTTATATTTCTTTTTTCCCAACTAAAAAATATAGCTTTTTTATTATGTTTTTCTATTAAGTTAAATGCACTATCTACATAGTAGTCACTTCTTAGATCTAAGTCTTCCAGATCCGAAAAGTAATAAAACATTTTGTTTAATTCAGAAAATAATTTTTCATCAAGTTCCGCAGAACTGTAATTTCCAAAATTGCTAACGTATCGATTAGGATTTAAATGTTGCCTCTTTGAATGTTTTTTAAATGTATATCGTGCCGAAAACGAAAACCCAATAACAAAGGTATCATACATTTCAATGTTGGAATACAGATCTTCCATTATTGCTATGTTGCTTTTACCAGATTCTGATTTATCAATATCTGCATTTAACAATGCTGCAAGAGATAGCTCTCTAGGCAATCCAGCACCATATACAAAACTACATCCATCAACATACAAACTCATAATACCACCCCACCATGTACTAAAATATCGAAAGCAATCACCATCCTTCGATTTTCCTGATGACATCCATCTCGGTTAATGTTGTACCCATATTCCTGTGCGCAGTTTTATAGTGATGCTTAAAGAATGCACTTTGTTCTGCGTTTAGTTCTGTAATAGGTAAGCCTAACCGTTGCCTAAGTCTGACTCCATGTTCTGCACTATTGGAATCAACATTGCAACTAGCAACATTCTGCCAAATACGAGCGAGACAATCGAAGTCTTGCACTTCTGTATAATCCCAATCCGTCAGCATAGTCATATATGTACCGGTCCTTGCGCCGAGAATAGCCCATTCGCCATTTTCGACATCTCGGCCGACACTTTGCCAAATACACAAATTGTCATAATTACGCTTGTGTACTTGCTGCTCAAACTCTTGCAACGTTGGTTTGCGTCCTCTGTTAAGGCACATCTTGACGCCTTCACGAAATCCTGCACGCCAGGATTGTTGCGGGGTAGCGTTGGGATAAGTCGTGCTGTAACAGTCATGCATGGGAATGTATTTTGGATCAAAGCAAAATTCTACCAGAGTCTCATCACGACCATCTGTGGCTTCATGTGTACGCATGTTACTAACAAAGTCTTTGGTCCAGCAACTAATACCGCCGTTACCATACATTAGTCCATTAATGTGATTACGTGCTTTCCACCTAAGCACACAGTCACTATTACTATCGTCCAAGCGTAATTGGAGATTAAAAAAACTTGGATCCGGGAGATTGTCCCCATCGATAAGTACAAATCTTTCTGTATCCGAGGCATCAGCGGCAGCTTTGTGCGCTGCATCCGATCCTTTAACGCCGTCCACTCGTTTGGCCCAGGGTACCATGTTTTGGACTTTGATCCAAAACTCCTCTTTCTTAGGTTCGTCATAGGTTAAAAAAATAACGTCTAAATCTGCAATATCAACGATTTTTGTAGTCATAGTGTTCTGTGTTATTATGCTCTTCGCCTTGCTCTAACAAGATTCCTGCATTGTTTTTTGCTACTTCGAATCCTGTATCACTTTTTTCGAGTTGCGTAGCCAAACCCGAATCACTTTTTATTTCCACTAATTTACCGTTACGTACTCGATATTTGCTATGGTTCTCAAAATCTTCTCTTGTCACAACAAGGTATTCACCCGTTAAGCCATATGACTCTGCATCGTTAACTGTACTTGCAGAAGCGTAAATATATCCTTCTGCATTATAATAGAGTCTATATTCATAAACGCTCGGCGTTGATTTCTCTAGGAGGCCCATGGCATCCAGTTGTTTAACAATGTCTTCTAGTGTTGTATCTTCATTGACTGTGATAGTAGGTTCGTTCGTATTCATTTATTAGTTCCTTTGTTGCGTAGTCTTTGTCATAATAATGAACAGGATAATATTGATTTAAATTATGTATCCTTATCATATTCCCATCCTGCTCATGCATTACGCTATCTTGCCACGACGCATCTGATGTTCCCCACCCATTGATACCTAGTTTTAAATGTACAAAATTTATAAAATCCATTTCAGGTAGTGTACATTTTTCTACTCCAATAGTTTTTGCAGTAACTGCATACAAAACATCTGTGCTAGGTATATCTTCTCTGCAATTCTTAAAAACATTATTTTTTAAATAATCCCAATTTCTTAGAATTCTTCTTGCAGCCAAAAAGAATTCACTAGCGGTTTGGCTGTATCTGAAATACATCAAACCGTTATATACGTCCGGTAATTCGTTGTCGTCAAAAAACTTTCTATATGTTCTAGATGTTGCAAGCTCACCTCTATAATTTTTACAACCTGTGCTTAATACTATGTCTTTTAATCTAAATGCTGTCCACCAATGTTCTATACTGCGTGTGAACAGCAAATCGCTTTCTAATTTAATTGTTTCTGTAAAAGGGGTTGATTCAAATACTTGATATTCATTAGACAATTTCCAATTGCTATCAGGTTTATTTTCATCGTAGGGTAGTTGAATTACATAGTCGAAAACTTTTTTATGTTTGTCCGAGACTAACTCGTTGGTCTTTTCATCAACAATTACTGCATATTTTGCAGAAGGGTGAATACTTTTAATATTCAATGCTTGTAGGTATGCTAAAGACAAATAATCTGTTGCATCTGTATTTTGTGCAAACGTAACGAAACCTTGTCCCTGTTTACTCACTGCAAACTCCTTGGACAAACTGTTTAAAGTTATCACTCAGTAAATAATTCTTATCCATTATGTGTAGATTTTGTCGAGAGATAACATCTGCTCGACTATCGTATTTTGCAACTACAAATTGTTTGTGAATTGACAAGGATGTAATATTTTCTTCTATTGTAGTCAATGGCCATGGTATACTTTGTTCGGGCACTAAGCTATAACCATTTAAAATAATATTAGCCATACTAAAAGCAAAATCGTTGCGATAGTTAGTTTCTCTTATACTAAACAACGACCGGTAGTATCCGTAGTTTCTTTGAATTCTACCAACCAAATCAAAGAATATTTTTGCTCTGGTAGTTTTTCGAAATAAGACTACAGTGGCCCAGACCATTGGTAAACTAACGGGACCCATTTCGTCTATGTTTAATGCTGCCGGTGTTTGCATTTTATACATTAGCCTAACATCAAACGGTTGTTCAAACAGTTTAGTTAGACTTTGATCTAATACCAAGTAGTCTGTGTCTACTAAAATAGTCTCATCGTAAGGGCTTAATTCATAGGCACGATATCTATCAAAATTTCGCCATTCGTATGTCTGTTGATTTTTATCAAATCTCACATTGCCTGTTTTGCTATCAGCACGTATGATATGATCGTATTCAAATTTTGGATCTGCATCAAAGTCTGTGACTATAGTTACAGGTATGTTCAAATTTTTATCAATTAGTCTACTAGTTTGATCAGCAATAGACACGTAGTCCACACGCTTACTGTTGAACGCAAATATTAATACGCCTTTAGATTTTGCGGATTCGTTTAAGTTCTGCATGCTGTTCGTGCCAGTCGTTCATTACTGTGTGATAGTGCTGTTGTGCTTTTACCAAAAAAACTTGTTTGTCGATTTCTATTGGATTTTGATAAGTGTCTTCAAGGTATAAAACTTCCAAAGGCCACGTAGATACAAACGCCAGTATCTCGGGTGTGATCTTAAACATACCATTATTATATGGCATATGGAGATCAGTTAAAATTCGTTCTCTGAGAATTCGTTTATTGATTTGAAAATCGGTGGCGACTTTAACTTGTTCGACAATTTGTTCAACAGTGCTCATAGTTATAAAAAGTTACAGGTATATATTACTACATACCTGTTTGAATGTCAAGATTTAAATTAATCTTAGGTAACCGTGAATGTGCCCCATGAGTTGCTCAAATAGGTTGCTTCTGGATATTGTACTAGGCACCCGACTACTATCGTGGTATTAATAGAATCTGGAGGCTGCGTAGATCCGGTAGTTGCAGAATATCCTCTAACAGTTAAGTATACTGCCGAACCGTTTCCTCCGTAGCTACCTGCTACTCCGTTAGTCAAAGTCGACACAGTCATAAAGTCGCCGGTGTAATAACTAGTACTGGTAATTCTTGTCCATTCAGTAGTCGAGATTCCTGAAAAGCTCCAAAAACCTTGTGAAGTGTTGTCTGTTGTAAGAGTACCGCCTGTTCCCGTTCTTGATTGCGAACTTACCCCCTTGAATATTTTGGAGACATAGTTTGTACCAAACAATGTGACCATGCTTGTGCCTCGGGAAGTTCCTCCGGTATTAGTAGAACTTACAAAATATACTCGAACATACCCGCCTGCATTCCAGAAGTACCTCATTTGATCAACACTAGGAGCAGTTATAGTAAACGTTACAGATTGATCAGATGCCACTCCAGCTGCGGCATTCCATACCAGAGATTTAGTAGTACTAACAGATCCACTTGATGCAATAGCGTTAGAAAATCTATTGGTAGCCGCAGTGCTAATAGCACTACTTAATGTACTCAAATAAGTAACAGTCGATCCAGCAGTTGGAGCACTAATGCCTGATCCAGACCCACTTTGATGTGTACGTGCGTTGTTTAAGCTATTAATTAAACTTGCCCAGTTGGTAGCTGCAACCGTTCCGCCGACACTTACGTTTGAAATAGCTGTTTGCCCGTATCCGTATTGTCCTTGTCCAGTGGCCCAAACTGGATTCATTTGGGTGCCGCCGCCAGTTGAACCGGCGCTGGCGCCGTTTAAGTTATTAAAGTCAGATGCTTGAATTAACCCGCCTGATGCATATGTCATGTTTTATTCCAATTAACTATTGAGTTTGACTATGGCAAGAACTGTGCCTTCACCGTCGTCATATTTATTTTCTAAAGAGCGTCCAATAACATTAAAAGGTGTAACTTCGTTTTTACTTGCTGCACGAGCTAATCCGTTTCCGGCACTGACCAATCTATCACTCTTTTTAACTTTTCCGATTACTCGAACAGGAACTCGCCCGCTAACCGCAATCGGAGGATGCGTTTCATCAGTGCCTGCGGCGCCGTTCATTAGATACGCTGCTTTTGTACTAACAACGCCAAACACATCTTCACTGAGTTCTTCAGCTTCTAGTGTTACTTCTTTTTCACCACCTAGAGTTAATACTGTGCCAGGCTGGTAGTATGCATCAGCTTCAAATCGTTCTGCCAAGTCAGCGTATAATGCATTTACAGAAACACCATTAAAATATAAACCATTAACATTACCTGTGGCATAAATTGCGCCGCCCAAGCTCATACCACCACTGATTCTGACTGCACCGCTTGTATTACTAGTTGCATCTTCACTTCCTGTAACTAACAAATAGCTAGCAGAACTTAGGTTTCCTGTAGATGCAATGCGCCCAGTGGCAACAACGTTACCAGTAGCCACAAAGCTATTAGATGTGAAAACGTTACCATTAACACCGATACCGCCTGCTGTTACACGGACTGCACCAGTTACGTTACTAGTTGCATTTTCGTTATAACTAGTTTGGATATATCCTGTAGTGTTAAATGCACCAGTGGTTACCAAATTAGCAATTAATGTTGCTCCAGTTGTTCCATCTATTGTAATAGCTGTAACAGTAGAACCGCTAACGTTTGCCCTGATTGCAATATTAGCATTATTAACATTGTTTGTCAATGTTGTTAAATTACCAGAAACACCAACTGTAAAATTATCATTTGTACCAACAGTAAGACCGCTATTGTTGTCTACAGTTACTGTATTGGCGAATGTTGTTGCAATATCTGTCCTTGCATAGTTTGCTGCAGGTGCAGAACCTAACTGCTGGGAATTGGTTGCTGTTCCAACGAACGCAATATTAGCAATAGCTGTAGTTAAGTTAAAACCAGGCTTTACTGTAGTAAATCCAGAAATTACTGTTTGAGGAGTGTATTCGCTGTCCTTGCTGATAATACCAACTAAAGTATTAGATACATAAACATTAACAGCAACGTGATTTACAGAAGTACTATCTGTGATAGTTCCAACAATAGTTCCGGACTGTCCTGTATTACTTGTAAACGCAGGCCCAATCAGTACCCAAGAAGCGCCATTATAAACATACAACTGTTGATTAAATGTGTCCCACCACGAATTACCTGTTACTGATCCTGTTGGTGAAGATGCATTGGCTGTCATGGTTCCCAGAGTTCTGAAGGTAGAACCTGTATAAACTTTTAAGTTGCCGGCACTGTCCCACCACAATTGGCCTGTCAAAGGGGTAGTGGGTGCGCTAGTACTGGCGAAATTTTCTAGTATGTGAACTAAGTCTGTGTTGAGGAAAGTACCATAACCGGCATAATTCTTACCGATAAGCGTAATACTTGATGAAGTACTGTTAACGGTACCATCCGCAACTGTAGTTAATATAGTACCGTTTGTTAAATTAATTGTATAGGCCATTGTTCATGCATCCGTTTAGTATATTTATATCTATATGTAGTTATAGATTACTGCTCAAATTGGTTAAGGTTTGTATCCTCACAGTGTAATCAATTTGTATTAATCTGTTTAGTGCTTTTTGTACTGGGTGAAATATAACGTGGGTTAGGAGTTTTCCGCTCTCGCTGATTAGTCCTATTTCATCAAATACATAAGTTCCGCTCATAGTTGCACTATTATCAAAAGCCTGTTGTCCAGCTGGTTCTGTATAATCCAATAAGCAACTAACGAAAATATCTGTATAAATCAAGCCAGGAGTGTGTCTGACTTGGATATAGTTTCGGGCTGGATCTGTGTTCAATGCGCTGGTATCATCAACGATTTTGCTGTAAGTTTGGTTGTACAAGCTAGCATTTTGCCCGTAAGTGTTAGTGGGCAAATATGTAATTACGCCTGTACTATCTACTGCTGTGGCACCGTTACCGAATGCCAAATTTTGTATGTAGCCTGTTCCTTTGTTGGCCACGCTCAAAGCCAAAGCTTCACTCATATTTTCATAGTGAATTGCATTGCTTTTGTCTCGTAAAATTTCACCGGTGATCGGGTCCCAGATTTTAATGTGTCCTTGAACCATTGTGTTATTTTTATCAAACATTTTTATTCCGTTAATTTCCAGTTTCCACGATTACTTCGCCAGACTCTGGGTCTGTAATTTTTACAAAACCGCGTACATAAATTGCACTAGATTCGTTGGGTTTTTGTTGGGGTGCGGGGCTTTCCCCAACTTGCTCATTCGAATCTATATCGTTATTTATCATGATTTTTCCGTATATCTTTAACTATTTATGGTGTCAAGCCTTCCTTGAGGAAGGATACTTGTAACGTATTTGCTACAAATAAGCCGTCCCCGTTGGTAGCTGTAGTGTTGCCTGTGGTATACCATAAATTGCTGCGAATATAGGTAACCCCTGCTTCTAATGTTCGAACATTGCCGTCTGTGCATGTTACATTTGTATTAGAAGTCGGAGTATACGTGTAATTGCTGCTATCAAATACTATTTGATTAAAGCTTCCGTCGACTACTGTATTTCCCGCATAGTGAACATTTGCACCAGTACCCGCTGTGCCTCTGCGCAACTGAGAAATAGAGCTAGTTACACTATCTTTATGATAATATGTAATTCTTTCCCCGTTAATAAAGACCACGCCAGGTTCTGCTCCGCTGGCAGCAGGCTCGGGCAATTTAGAAATATCAGTGACATAAATCACAGAATCGTTAATAGCTACATCATTAGCCAGTGTAGTAGTCGCAGCTCCATCTATTCTTAGGTATGTATAATTATCATTCATATCTTTAAGAACACGATATGCCATCTTAGGATAAGGTTGCAATGATGCAGGAGCATTACTTAGTTTCATTACTGCTGTTGCAACTATAGGCTTTGTGTTGCTTCCGTACACTGCAACGTTAGGGGTCGTTTCGTATGCCGCACCTTGATTAACTACACCAAATATCACAGCACTTCCGTTGGCATCAAGAGTAACTTGGGCAGTAGCTTGAGTTACAAAAGAACCGCCTTCGATAACCACACCAACGTTACTCGAACTGTACCCTGCACCTGGATCAACGATATAGATATAATCGACGATGATACCTTGTCCGGTCGCCCAGTTTGTATATCCAATAGACTGAGGATCAGTTGCAATAGTATAAACCTTAATATCTAGGGTATCGAACACGCGGCCTGGAATTAGTTCTTCTGGTGCATGACTTGCGTAAGGTCCTATATTATAGATAGTTAAATTAGTAGTACTAAATGAACTATTAGATGTAAATGAGTCGACAGTATACCAGAATCTGTCAGCGTAACTTATGATATCGCCTTTGTCATAATATGTATTTGCTGCCCATTCTCTGAACGTATCATATACATAAGGGCCACCATCAACAATAATATCTTCAGGACGAACACCAAGACTAGAATCTGAATAGTCTCCTGTTATAACAGTATCTAATATTGCATCGCTGATAACGTATGTTCCGTCGGAATTATATTCCAATGGATCAAATGGAGTCATATCAAATGCTGCTACGTCAAAACCGCTACTGTCACTGAATAACGGGCCTTCGACCTCAACACCTGGATAGCCTATTCCAGATTCTAATAGACTAAAGTCTTTTGCTGGTTGACCAATTTCTGGCTGATAGTATGCTGTAATTCTATCATTAGCAGTTAATAACTTATCAACAGGATAAACAGTTAAATAATTACCAACAAAAACTTCGCCAGAAGTAAACGACTGATTTACAATATATGCTAGACCGTTGTAGGCGATTATACTACCTTGTGTGAATAAGGTATTGGGAGTCCATTCGATAACAGATGTTCCGTAAGTATATCTGTTATACACCATTGTAGTTTTAATATTCCTGACTACAGAGCCTTTTAAATTAGCACGAGCTATTGCTCCGGTTCCGTTACCGCCGTTAATAGTTACTATTGGGGTATTAATGTAATTCGACCCTGGGTAGACTAGAATAATTTTACTCACTACCCCGTCTGTTACTAGTGCTCTTGCAACAGCATTGTTCCCGATAGTGCTTCCAGTAATTGTTACTATCGGTGGAAGGGTGTATCCCGAACCGCCATTAATTACTTCAATCGACTCGATGCTATAAGGATAATTTGTTAACCAATCTCTATATTGCGCCTGTGTTAGTGCTTTTGCATCTTCGATAAATTCACCGCTAGGACTTCTGTATATCTTAAGTACAGGATCGTAATAAGGCGGCACATCGAAATCTGTAACATAGCCTGTATAGTTGTCGTTGCCTTGGTAGTCAACTACATACTCTCGAATTGTACTCTTATATGGTTTAACTTCTTCGATGTATTGTTTGTAAAACTCTTGATTTTCTTTTGTATAGATAGGAGGCTGATTAAATCCTTTAATCTTTTGTAGTACATTGATAAAACTTGTTTTAAATACCCAGTCAACATACTTTTGCTCGTCAAGAACATAGTTAACAAATACAAAGAATAAGTCCACAAATGCGCTGTCCAATTGATTTACAAATATATCATTTCGTAAAGCATGTAATATTTGTCTGATTTCAATTCCAGGATTTTGATCAAATCTGACAGTGTCAAAGTTGTCAGCATCAAAGCCCATACCATATGCCGCTAAGTCATACAGACTATCCGACAATTTAATAGTTCCGTTTTGTATAGCTACTGTATTGACAATGTTTGGGAATACTTGAATCATATACCACTGACCTTGTCCATTGTCAAGAATCTTAATAACGTCTCTTGCTTTGATATTCAAGCCAGACAAGTCGCCGCTGGTGGCAATAGTATAATTAGGTTTTATTGTATTATCAAAACCTTCCGCATACCAATCAACAAATCCCCAATAATCGCTTGTTTTATAGCTCTGTACTTGTGCCAGGACCCATTGATTTTGAATCGTATATATTCCAAGATATGTTAAATCAAAAGTTTCACCACTGGTAAATGTTTCATTTGCAACATATGCTATACTGTTTCTATAGATTACATCGCCTCGTAGATACTGAGTATTTGGTGTCCACGACTTAACAGCACGATCTTTGATATAGATAGTCCACAAATTACCAACAGAGGAATCGTTTTGAACCAATACCTTATACCCAACTGGCAGTATAAGAATATTAACGTAACTCAATTCTTCTAAGTTAGCCACAACTAAGTTATATACGCCTGCATTAACACTAGGTACTGGCTCGCCCTGTTCTAATCCAGATAAATCATAACCTTGGCTAATAACGTTATTAGCAAAAACACTATTAGCGTACCCAACAAATTCTCTGATTGCTTGGTTGCGATCAATGAACATGCTTTGTCTAGGTCTAATATCAATACCATACCTAGATTGCACTGGCAATGTTGGATCTGGTACAGGGTTTCCAAATATGTCAATTCCGCTGGCACTGTCTACTAATTTACTGTAAATGTTCTGAGGAATCTCAGAAGATTTTCCGTTAGTCGATAACAATGCGTATTCACTGTGAATAATATTATCATTAATTTTAGTTGCATAATCGATATGAAGAATGGTATCTCTGCCAACAGGATCTCCATAAAGATTATAAACTGACACGCTGTCGTCTCTGACAGGAGCAAAATATTTTACACCCGATGATCTAGGATCTCTGATATAACTAGCAATAACTGTTGTCGGGATACTTCTGCCAAACTGATTAACTGTTAGTGTTGTCTTGTCTTTGACCCAGAAATAATATTTCACTACAGCAAAATTGGTAATAGGATCAACATACGTTTCTGTTACGTATGCATTATTTCCGTACTTAGGAACACCGCTGCCGCCATTGGCCACGTATTGATTTGGTGGGTACAAACTTTCTACCCATTCGTACACATCTATACTACTTCCAGGGAAAACTCTTCCCCAGTTTGCGGTCCTATATTGAATAGTGCCTTGCTCATAGTCTAAGTAACGGACTGTGCTCAAATCCCACCAAATTTGACCTACTTGCTGTTCGCCCCAATATAAATTGCTGTTAATAGATACTACGTCTATGCTTGCATTGTTGTACACGGCTGGGTCATAATCAATTTTATAAGTAATATCTTGTTCAGCAAGTCCTAGAATTTTTCCTTTAGCGGGATCTATATAATCTAAGTTATATTTTATAGTTTGAGTGTCGGCACTATAAACATAAGACTTTAAGATTGATTTAATATCGACCTTGGCTTCTTTGCTACGGGCAATGTCCCACCCTAGTAATCTATCGGTATCAGCAAACTGATAAACTACGCCAGCATTGTAATTTAACGTTTTATTATTCATTGACCCGATTAACATAGTATAATCAGTTACACTAATATCGCTACCGAAACCATCATCAGAAGCTAGACTAGAGTCCGCTGTCGTAGGAGTCAACTGTTGAATAAACGAAAACTTACCAGGGTAACTAATGGTGTTTCTAGGGTCGGGCAAGTAGCCAAAGATCCAAACTGCTCCGCTGGCTGCAACTGCTTCAACGAACGAAGTAGATGTAGCGTCAAATGTAGTAGGATATGCCGTACTCACATCAAATGTGGTATTTTCGTTGGTGGCCGCAAGATCGCTGCCAACTATTAAAATATTACTGTTTGTATTAACTGCAACTTTTTTACCGAAATAATCGTAAGACTTAGTAGAACTATTATTAATAATATCAACTTCAGAGAATACAGTTAATCCTAAATCTGCTAACCCGTTGCCTATGCCCGGTAAGATGTTAAGTTTATTGGTCGTAATCTGACTATCACTCACTATTTGAATATACCCGTTAACGTTTCTGGCAATAACTCCTGGTATATTGGCATTGTTTATTAAATTAATAACGCTACTTAAAGTAGTATCAACAAATTGTAATGTAAAATTATTGATTCTAATAGAATCCCCACTCGTTACTGTAGGATTTTGAATTGTTCCAGTAATAGTGCCGTAAATTCTTCCTTGGTTTAAGAATCGGTATACGGCGCCGTTATATAAATTAACTTCGCTTTGGTATGGTGCTCCTACATATATGCTACAGTTATTTGAGCAAATATCTGCGCTATATCCAAACTGTTGTCCTATATAAGGGGTCGACGGATAGATAGTTTGAATTGGGTGGAACACATTTGTTTCTATAGTAACAATTCTACCGGCAGCGACCGGCTCATTGAACAATACCCAATTGAGAGAAAATACTGTATAGTCTACTGTAGGATACTGTAAGATATTATCTATATAGACTCTGGTGTATTGATTCACCGCAGCGACTCCGCCGAAGATTTGGCCGTTCGCTGAAATGTAATTATCAATAGATCTATTGTAAACCATAATAGATCCAGAGTCAGTGACTGAGCCATCGTTTTCCAATGGACTGCTTATAACAACCTGGGCACCATCGTCTGTCGCAGCTACTGCGTAACCAAACTTTGTACCTGCATTTCCTTCGAATGTTGTAACTAGATTGTATCCTGGTTGCTGCGTTATAACCACCGAGGCAACAGGAGGAACATCAGCGAATATGATAGAAGAACTAGATAAATTATAATCTAAGTATGGAACATAAGTTTTAACTGAGCTTCTTACTAAGATACTTTCTGCGCTCACTGGAACGAAAGGAAGCACGTAAGTATCGGCTATACCGTCTGTAGAGAATGTTACATTAGATACTGGTACAGTATCGTCAAATCCATATACATAAACTTTATCGTCGTCGGGCGCACCAACATATAACCAACGATCATCGCTGCTTACACTGATAGCGGCACCAAATTTACCAGCAGAATTAACATTAGGTGCAAGAATTTGACGTTCTGTAATTGCTCCAAAGGTTCCTCTGCTGTACGCAAAGACTAGCCCGATACCGCCTCGACTTTCTGGAGCCCCTGCAACCACTGACGATACACCACTGTCTAAAGTTGTACCTAGTCTAATTACACCTTCTGCTGTAGAACTTATAGTAATGTCCTCGACTAATCTGTTATCAAAGTTTTTAACATAATTAGTGATAGCACCAACGTTACTATTATAGCCAGGTGCACTAGCGACAGCAAAATTGTTGTCAGCGCTTAATTTAACTGCGGTCCCGAATTGACTGTTTGGATCTAATGATCCTTTTGACAACGTAGTCGACAACACCCATGGCTCAGACTTGTTATAAACTGCCCAGTCGTTGTTTGAATTACTGTAGTTAACCCAAACTTTATCATCTACTCTCCAACCGCCTACCGGAGTTTTATCTAATATGTCAGTAGGATAATCAGTTTTCATACTAACCAACTTATACACAGGCCCTTCTTCAGCAGTACTACCAAAACCTGACAGGCTATTTGAGTAAGAGACAACAAATGTTGTTAGTCCAGTGACGCTGGTAACTTTATAAAATCCAGTAAATCTTTCATCAGTTACTACTACCATAACCGTATCACCGTCTGATAGTCCGTGACTCTTGTTAGTAGTAATTTCTAAATTGTTGTTTAATGCATTTGATAGCTTGACTACCTTGCATGTAGATTCGTTGACTCTGAAGACGTTCCAATTTTGTGTATAGTCTTTGGCAGTCCAAATAATAGAGCCAGCTCCGATACTGCTTATATCTGCATTCAACGTATTAATATTGCTCAAGTCGAAAAGAGTAAAATCTACATCTTCTATATTAACATAACCTGCGGTTTGTATATCCTCACTATAGTCACTGTCAACGTTGCGATTTATAAAGAATGGTGCGCTCCATGGAATTGTTGATGTTTTATATATTCCTTGCGGATCTATATTCAACGAGCTAAATTCTACTGCATTATTAGATAACACTTCTAAGCTAGTAGGGTTGCTTAGTGTATACGCTTCATCTAATACAAATTCAACAAACTGATTAGTTTCTAAGCTGCCGTACGAGCCTACGCGGAAACCCCAATCTTCACTCACAGTCACGCTACTAGGCTGTGATCCGAAAGTAACATTACCTAAAGCATTAAACGAATTTAGAGTACCTTTTTCTTTGATGAAACCTTGATAAAACTTTACTTGACTGGTGTCGTTTAGGCCCAAGTCGTTTAGATAGTCTCTATTTCTATAACCAATTAACCCTAATGCATGTTTGTCGAATTCGCTTTCTAAATTAACTTTATCGACGTCATAGAATGACTCGCCTAACTGTGCATTTCTTGCAAAGTTATCCAATAGTCCTGTTTTAATTTTATTTTTATCAACAGGTAGCCAATCAGAGAAATTGAAAGTAGTCGTGCCGGGTAAATCTTTGCTAGCCATATAGTAGAAATTTTTATATTCGACTAGATCACCTTTAAGATAATCTTTGCTAGTTCTCCATGCAGCAACTCCCGGTGCATTATAGATAAATCCAGGAGCACTTAATGTACCCGACCACTCGCCGGTCTTAGATCCAACCAACTTTAGCCTATATTGTCGTTGACCCATTATTGGTTCATATATGACATCATTGAATTGAGTTTTATTGTTAAAAATCAATACATGTTCATATTGCACTAGATTTAACTCGACGTAGCCAATTAAATCTGTGTTACCTTGAAGTTCTAAATAAAAACTATTATTGTCTCGGACTACGTTATAGTTATCAGTATTTAAAATTGTAAAGTTTTGATTTGTAACTTTACTTCCTAAGAATGAATTAGAAATAGCGTCAACTGTTGCTATTGAATTTATTAGTTTAATTTTACTTGCAGCCGGGCTCAGTACTAAAACACTACCCGATGCCCAACCTTGTTGACTCCAGAACAGAAATTCTTTTGTACTCAACTGCCAGTTACGTATTTGTCCTAGAGTTTCATCGTACATGTCAAATCTAAAACCTTGTGCTTGAAGATATCTTTCATATCCCGCTAAAAGATTAGCCACTTGCTGTAAAGATGTTAGAATTGTTCCGTATGGGACACTGACTTTAAATGATGTAAATTCTTTATAGTAATTAACCGACTGACTTTGAGATTTGATAATATCAGCCGCACCTGTTAATGACGGAGGTACTACTGTTATGTATGGGTGTGCGGTATCGTAACCAGATACCTTAAAGCCAGTAGTTGTTTTTTCTATTATAATTGCACTATATCTTGCATTTAATACAGGAGTAGATTTATCTAAAAATAAATCATAATCACTGTCTGGGATAATAATTGTCTCGTTATTACTATTAGGACTGTTTTGTTCGGCCAATATTTTTAGATATTGTTTTCCACTAAATCCAGCCATTTTATAAGCTAATTGTACATTATAATCTTTTACATAATGTAACAAAATACTCTTATCTGTTATACCTTTACTGACTTGATAATCGCTTATCCAGTTTAGGTATCCAGATGCTCGAGATATTACTCCTGCACTATTTACATAACCATTAACGTCAATATCTTCTTGTGTAATTCTATTGTTTGTACCAGTAATTAAATATTGATCCAACTCGCTGTTGTATCTATATTTGTTTGTAATAATACCATAAGCAAAATATTTGCCTGGGCGAATTAATGCTGCGGCAAATTGTACAGCGAACGGATACTCGCTACTATTTCTCCAAGCGGTTTCTGTTGGGCTAAATTGTCCTATATTCCAGCTTTTATTGAATGTGCTAGGATTTGGTGCAGATGTCAGAAGTCCGATTGGGGGTATTAACTGACCATTCTCGTTAACTGGAATAAACCCAGAGAGTCCAGGGCGAGCAAATTTACTATCGTAACCTTGGCGGGTGCCGCCGGCAATATAACCTGCTTCTAAATCATCCCATAATATAGTGTTACCGCTTGTGTAAGGCGCAGGACCATAGGTATCTTCCCACCAGTCAGGTTTTTCGCTAAATCCTAACATTTCCCATGGGTATATATTAGGATACTGAGTATCATAGTAATACTCATAACATGCACGCCAGCTACCTGGTAAATTTTGTCCTGTAATATCTATACTGTTGCTATAGTTGTATGTAAACGGAGAATCATTTTGGTATGTGCTATTAGTTACATAATCTAATCCGTTATACCCTATCCACTGCAAATAAATTCTACTAATTAAATTGTTGTATTCTGTAATAGAATAACCTGTATTTCGGAATTTTCCAGGTATACTATCATAAATGTTAACTAACTTGTCACTATACTCAACTTTAATGTTGTTATAAATTCTTTTTTCAAGTTCCAATAATAGATTATCTCTGAAATCACCAAAGCTAGGTGTTAAGCTGCCGTCGTGTCCACGGATCATTACTTGCGGGGTAGAATAAGAATTGTCTGTATAAATCTCAGGAGTAAACTTAGGATAAAGTCCTAGTTTAGTAGGTGTCTCGGGCACCCAGTTACCATCTGTATTTTGATATTCTACTATGGTTATTACATCGTCTACGTTTAATGTGATCGACGATAAAATAGTTACGCCTGGTCCTGTAGTTAAAAATTCATACTCTTGACCGTATATCAATTGAATATTATTGATGTAG
>JACCDZ010182017.1_pt1 | contig 22917 bp, 18 predicted proteins | sample 7449551 | NCBI WGS metagenome assembly JACCDZ01 (sample SAMN15323452, study PRJNA562643) | freshwater metagenome | isolation source: river surface water | place: USA:Blue River Watershed | collected 2017-08-18 | reverse complement strand
CATTGCTGGCTTCACAAACCTGAGCCACGATCACCTCGACGATTACGGTGACATGCAAACCTACTTTGAGGCCAAGGCGCGGTTGCTCAAGCCACAGCACGCCAAGCGAGCGGTCGTTTGTCTCGACTCCGAATGGGGGCAGCGAATGCTCGACGCGGCCGAAATCGATGCCGTTTCAATTTCGTCTGACCCGAGTAAACACTCCGACTGGAAAGTGCGAGTAACCGCCGAAACACCCAGCCAAACATCTTTCACTGTGGTCTCGCCGCGCGGCGAATCTCTGGATAGTTTTGTGACGATAATCGGCGCGCACATGGCGCACAACGCTGGTCTTGCGATTGCCATGATTTGCGAATCGGGAGTTGCCTTTGACGAGGTGAAACGCGCCGTTGCAGAGGGCATAAGGGTTTACCTGCCGGGTCGAACCGAGCGCGTAACCGAAGAATCTGGCCCAGACATTTTTGTTGACTTCGGGCACAGCCCAGATGCCTTTTTCAACACCCTGGCAGCCGTGAGAAAAGTCACCAGTGGCAAGGTGATTATGGTGTTCGGAGCTGACGGTGACCGAGACGCCACCAAACGTCCGGCAATGGCCGAGGTTGCTGCTCGAGGCTGCGATCTTCTGGTAATCACCGACCATCATCCGCGCTTTGAAAACCCGGCATCAATTCGCAAGACGCTTGTTGATGCCGCTCGATCAGCTCGACCCGAGCTAGACATTTTTGAGGTTAGCCCGCCAGAGGTCGCAATACGCAAAGCAGTTTCGCTGGCCAAGCCGGGCGACTCGATTCTCTGGGCTGGGCCCGGTCATCAGGATTACCGCGATATTGAAGGTGTGCGCACCCCATACTCTGCCCGGCAAGAGGCCAGAGACGCACTCAAAGAGGCGGGTTGGCGATGATACAAATGCGCCTCTCAGAGATTGCAACGGCAGTTGGCGGGCAGCTATTCGGTGATGACCAACTTGTGACCTCATCTGTCGAGACCGACTCGCGACTCATCTCAACCGGCGCCCTGTTTGTAGCAAAACCGGGTGAAGTGACCGATGGGCACCTGTTTATTGCAGAAGCCCAAAGGGCCGGAGCCATTGGTGCGATCGTTGAGCGTCGCATCGCAGATGCTCAGGTCTCGCAAATTCTTGTTAGAGACAGCGTTCAAGCTCTTGGCGAATTAGCAAAGCACGTTCTCGAGTTGCATCGCAGAGATCACCAGATTTCGGTGATTGGCGTTACCGGTTCAAATGGAAAAACCTCAACTAAAAACATGCTGCGCGAGGTTCTTTCAAAATTCGGTGAAACCGTGGCTCCAATCGAATCGTTTAACAACGAGGTTGGCGCACCCATTTCGATTCTCAAGATTTCTCCCAGCACAAGATTCTTAGTGGTTGAGCTAGGTGCCGATGGGCTAGGCAGCATCGACTATCTTGCCAAGATTTGCAATCCAGACATCGGTGTTGTGCTAAAAGTTGGGCTAGCCCACGTGGGTGAATTTGGTGACATCGAAACGACCTTCAAGATAAAAAGCGAGTTGGCAAACTCGCTACAAACGGGAACCCGGGTGTTGCTAAACGCCGACGATTCTTATGTCGCTCGCATGAGCGAGAGCACCAAGGCGCAGGTGCATTGGTTTGGCACCAACGCCGAAAGTGAAATCAGGGCAGAAGACATTTCTGTAACTCTTGACGGAACCAGTTTCACGTTCACCTGCAAAGACTTCAGCGCACGCGTGAAACTTCGCATACTCGGCGAGCACCAGGTAATGAATGCACTCGCAGCTCTCGGTGTTGCCAGCCTGCTTGGTCTTGATCTCAAAGTCGCGGTTGCGGCGCTCGAAGCTATGCAACTGGCGGAGCGCTGGCGCATGCAGTTGTTGCCCGGGCCAAAGGGCTCGATAGTTATCAATGATGCTTATAACGCGAGTCCGGATTCGATGAAGGCCGCTTTGCAGACGCTGGCGACCATAGGTCGTCAGGGACACCGAACCATCGCGGTTCTAGGTGAAATGGCCGAGCTGGGGCGCTACTCAGTTGAAGAGCACGACGCTATTGGTCGGTTAGCCGTTCGTCTCAATATCGACGAGGTTGTCGTGGTTGGCGAGGGTGCCAAGTTGATTCACATGGGCGCTAGCCAAGAGGGTTCCTGGGATGGCGAGTCGAAATTCTTCGCCTCGATTTCCGACGCTTTGCAGCACCTGCGTGGTTTGCTTGGGGTTGGAGATGTGGTCTTGGTCAAATCTTCAAATTCGGCAGGGCTACGGGCTCTGGGCGATGCTTTAGCGGAGGTAAACCAATGAGAGCTGTGCTACTTGCCGGCGGAATCTCGATGGCGTTTACCCTCTTTGCTACTCCTTTGTTTATATGGCTGTTCAAGAAGCTCAATTGGGGACAGTTCATTCGCGCTGACGGGCCCGAAAGTCACGTAACCAAGCACGGAACTCCAACCATGGGTGGAGTCGTCATAATCTTTGCCACACTCATCGGTTACTTTTTCGGAAAGTTGGCCAACTTTGAAACGCCAACAATTTCGGCCCTGCTCGTATTGCTTATGATGGTCGGTCTCGGCTTGGTCGGCTTTCTTGACGACTACATAAAGACACATAAGCAAAGAAGCCTCGGGTTAACCGGCTGGCAGAAGATCTTCGGTCAGGGAGTCGTTGCTGTTGTATTTGCAATTTTGTCTTTGCAATTTGCCAATGAGGCAGGTCTCACACCCGCTTCAACCAAGATTTCAATCTTTAGAGACACCACCATCGATTTCATGGCTCTCGGCACGGTCGCTGGGCTCATCCTGTTTGTCGTTTGGATTTATTTTCTTGTCGCCGGCACATCAAACGGAGTGAACATCGCCGACGGGCTAGATGGTCTCGCGACGGGCGCGATCATTATGGCCATCGGTGCTTATTCGATTATCGGTTTCTGGCAGTTCAATCAGGCGTGTGGCACGGTTGTCGAAAATCTTGCAAGTTGCTACAACGTTAGAGATCCGCTCGACCTAGCGGTCGTTGCGTCTGCGATTGTGGGAGCGTGTGCCGGGTTCCTCTGGTGGAACACTTCTCCGGCTCAAATTTTTATGGGAGACACCGGTTCTCTCGGCCTCGGAGGCGCGCTAGCGGCACTCGCAATTCTCTCGAGAACCGAACTCCTGCTCGTTCTGATTGGCGGAATCTTCGTAATTGTTACCGGTTCTGTAATCATTCAGAGGGTCTTTTTCAAAATCACAAAATGGAAGACCGGCACCGGAAGGCGGGTCTTTTTAATGAGCCCGCTGCACCACCACTTCGAAAAGAAGGGATGGGCCGAAATCACCATCGTGGTTCGCTTCTGGATCATTTCTGGGCTCTGCGTGCTTACGGGCATCGGCCTCTTCTACATCGAGTGGATCTACGGCTAGTAAATGCAGTCGATTGAAGATTTAACCAGTTGGCATTCGGCTTGGAAGGGCAAGCGCGCGCTCGTTTATGGGCTTGGTTCGTCGGGATTTGCTGTTGCTGACACCCTAAACGAGTTGGAGTGTGAGCTGCTTGTTGTCGCGAATGAAATCGGTGCGCAATACAAGGATCTTCTTTCGGTGTTACAAATTGATTTTGTCGAAGGCGCCGAGCACATTTTTGAGAGCGCTAAGGACTTCAAGCCCGACTTTGCGTGCGTGTCACCGGGAATTGCACCAACCGACGGCCTAGTGCGGTGGCTAACCGAGCACGAGATTCCGATTGTTGGTGACATCGAGTTGGCCTGGAGGCTTCGCGACAAAGTGAAGACTGCCGAATGGGTCGTGATTACCGGAACCAACGGCAAGACCACAACAACTCAGATGGTCGAGGCAATGTTGATTGCAGATGGCAAGCGTGCGATTGCCTGCGGAAACATCGGTAAGCCAATTCTTGACGCCGTTAGAGATCCAGAAGGCTTTGACTATCTAGTCGTAGAACTCTCAAGCTTTCAACTGCACTACTGTCACGCTATCGAACCCAAGGTCTCGGCTCTTTTGAATGTCGCAGAAGACCACATCGACTGGCACCAAAGTTTCGACGCCTACATTGAGGCCAAAGGAAAAGTATTCAGTGGCACATCGAGTGCAATCATCTACAACGCCGAAGACGCGACCACGCGGCGCCTAGCCGAAGCGGCTGATGTGCGAGATGAGAACGTGCTGGCTGTTGCCTTCACTCGGGGAATGCCTGCCGATTTACAGGTTGGCTTCGTTGAGGAATTTCTCATCGACCGAGCCTTCTACGGATACCGCGCGGCAGAGCTTCCGGAGTTAGCGAACCTCGACGACATTTCACAAATAGGCGTTGTGACTCCGCACCTGCTAGCTAACGTGGCGGCAGCGGCTGCAATCGCTAGGGCCTGCGACGTAGATGCCAAGTCGATTGCCAAGGCAATTCGCAACTTTCGCCAGGACAGTCATCGAATCGAATTCGTTGCCGATCGAGCCGGTGTGCTTTGGTTCGATGACTCGAAGGCCACAAACGCTCACGCCGCAAGCGCTTCGCTGAGTTCTTTTGATTCGGTGGTTTGGATCGTAGGGGGATTGCTCAAGGGGGTCGACCTAGCTCCGCTGGTTGAGTCGCACAGCCAACGCTTAAAGGCCGCTGTAGTCATTGGTTTAGACAGACAACCTGTGCTTAGCGCGCTCGCTACCTTTGCGCCGGGCGTGCAAGTCGTCGAGATTTCCGATGATCACAAGGATCGCGTCATGCATCTTGCCGTGCAACAGGCGAGCGCCTTGGCAGAAGAGGGCGATGTTGTCTTGCTCGCACCCGCAGCCGCTTCGATGGACCAGTTCAAGGATTATGCAGACAGAGGAAACCAATTTTCGAAAGCGGTAGGTGAGCTAGATGGCTAGAGTTCGTGCAGTGCGTAAAGGCGCAACGGGTGCGCAAGCCATGCAGAAGGTAATTGGTTTCGCCGCAAACTGGTTCACGGCGACTTTTCGCGGCCAGTCTCGAGATTTCAACAATCTCCTTGGCATAACGTTCCTCCTGGTCATCTTCGGTTTGGTGATGGTGCTAAGCGCATCGTATGTAACATCACTCGGAAACGGTGACGGACCGTTGACGGTATTCACCCGCCAGTTGATCTGGGCTGTTATTGGTTTTGTTTCGCTAGGAGTCATGTCACGACTGCCAATTGCCTTCATCGAGAAAGTCGCCCCTTGGTTCTTTTTGACAATGGTCGCCTTGCAAGTAGTTGTTCTGGCGGTGGGAACCGAGGTCTACGGAAACAAAAACTGGATTCGCATAGGTGAACTCTCTTTTCAGCCGAGCGAGTTTCTTAAACTCGGACTACTGCTTGTGATTTCTGGCATGTTGGTGAGCCGCCGCGAGTATCTCGACAGTCTCAGGTACGGGTGGCTCGCTCCTTTGATTGCCGCGGGAGGCTCGACCGCACTTGTTTTGGGAGGTTCCGACCTCGGCACCGCCTTGGTGATGTTTGGTTTTTCTCTCGTCATGTTGGTTCTGGCAGGCATGCCAAGCAAGATCGCGCTCTGGGTATTTCTCGGTGCCGGCGCTGCAGCATTGGCCTTTTCAAGCTTTGGCTCGCGTCGCGTTCGCATCGCGGCTTGGCTAAACCCCGACGCTGTCGATGTTGCGGGAGCGACTTGGCAGGCTAAACACGGCATCTGGGCCCTTGCTGCCGGAGGTGTCGGTGGCACCGGCCTCGGTGATTCAAAGATGAAGTGGAACTGGATTCCAATGGTCGACAACGACTACATCTTTTCGGTGGTTGGCGAAGAGTGGGGGCTTGTCGGCGCTTCGATGTTGATCATTTTGTTCGTGCTGCTCGCGATGTCACTCATTCGAATCCTCAATCGAACCGATCGACTTTTCGAACGCTATGTATTGCTCGGCATCGTGTCATGGATAACCATTCAGGCGTTTGTGAACATTGGCGTGGTCTTGAACTTCCTTCCAGTGCTCGGAGTACCTCTTCCGCTCATCTCGGCCGGTGGAACCTCGCTACTGATCACTTTGACAACTCTGGGAATCGCACTCGGTATCGAGCGCAGAAACTCACAGGTGAGGCCAATTGCCACTGCGCGTCAAACTAGCAGGGCTAGAGTCACACGCTAATGCGCTATCTACTCACCGGTGGCGGAACCGCTGGACACGTGAATCCTCTTCTGGCTGTTGCAGACGCAATTCGGCTTGACGATTCATCGGCCGAGGTTATCGCTCTCGGCACAGCGGAGGGGCTTGAATCACGCCTTGTAAAAGAACGTGGCTATGAGCTGCTGACAATTGCCAAGCTGCCTTTTCCGCGCCGCCCAAATGCTTACGCGTTCTCGTTTCTGCCAAGATTTGCCAAGGCAGTAACGACTTGCCGCCGAATCTTGCGTGATAGAAAAATCGATGCGGTAGTTGGTTTCGGTGGCTATGCGAGCGCGCCGGCTTACCTGGCCGCCGCTCTCGAAAGAATTCCACTTGTGATTCACGAAGCCAACGCACTACCAGGGCTGGCCAATCGTCTAGGTGCCGGAGTCGCCAAGGTTATTGCGGTTGCATTCAAGAACACGCCACTCAAGAATTCGGTTCACGTTGGCATGCCACTTCGTAGCGAGATTATTGAAGCCGCCACTTCGGGCAGCCGTGCGGCCGCGCGCAAACACTTCGGGTTAGCTGCCGATGCTCCCACCCTTTTGGTCACCGGCGGTTCGCTCGGTGCCAAGCACATCAATGAGGTTGTCGAGTCGTCGATTCACGTGCTCGAGGCGGCAGGAATTCAGGTTCTGCACATTGTCGGGGGAGGCTCTTATCTAGCCGAGCTAAAAGAAAAGGGTTACGTGAGACTCGCTTACTGCGACCGAATGGATCTTGCGATTCTCGCTGCGTACTTCGCAGTTTCTCGCGCGGGAGCTTCGACGGTCTCAGAGTTCACGGCTCTTGCACTTCCAGCCCTATACATTCCCTATGCAGTGGGTAACGGCGAACAGGCAAAAAACATCGCAGAGGTTGTTAACGCCGGCGGAGCCATAACTCTTGCCGACCGAGACTTCAGTCGCGATTTCGTGTCAGATCAGGTGGTGCCACTGATGTCAAACTCCAAGAAATTAGAGACCATGTCGGTCGCGGCCAGAAAATGCGGAAACCTGGATGGCACCACGCAACTGCTAAAGCTCATCAAGGGTGTGGTTTCCGCATGAATCAAATCGAGCGGTCTAGTCTTGGAGAGAACTCATGATTAAGCCAGACTTCACTCAACCGGTGCCAAAAGATTTCGGCGCTATTCACTTCATCGGCATCGGTGGATCTGGAATGAGCGGTATCGCCAAAATGTTTCTTGGCATGGGGCACAAAGTTACCGGAAGTGATCTTCGTGACACTGGCAACGTGGCTGCACTCAGAGACTTGGGTGCCACCGTTCACATCGGACACGACGCGAGACACCTTGGCACCCCAGACACGGTTGTGGTTACCTCGGCACTCTGGCCAACTAATCCTGAATATCTTCTAGCCAAAGAACTCGGAATTCCTGTGATTCACAGATCGCAGGCACTGGCCTATCTGACCTCTCAGAACAGAGTTGTTGCAGTTGCGGGTGCTCATGGCAAAACAACAAGCACCGGAATGATTGTCACGGCCCTGTTGAAGCTAGGAGCGAGTCCGAGTTTCGTAAACGGTGGAGTAATCGCACAACTAAACACCTCGGCGGCCAAGGGAGACTCCGACCTGTTTGTCATCGAGGCAGACGAGTCTGATGGCAGTTTCTTGCACTACCAAACCGCAGTCGCTCTGATTACCAATGTCGACGCAGATCACCTAGATCACTACGGAAGCGAAGACGCTTTCGAGCGTGAGTTTGCTAATTTCGCGGCAGGGGCCAGCGAGTTTGTCGTAATCAATTCCGATGATCCTGGAGCAAATCGAGTAGCGCGATTGCTGCAGCACCCGCGGGTTTTCACCTTCGGCTTCGATTCGAAGTCAGATTTTCGCATCAGCAACGTAGACGCCAGCGGGGCAGAGGTGACCTTCAACGTCACCTATTTGGGTCACGAATTGGCTGGCGAGCTCACTCTCGCTGGCGAGCACAATGCGGTAAATGCCGTCGGAGCGTTGGCGGTTTTGGTCGGCCTCGGATTCGACGCGAAAGAAGCTCTTGCTGCAATTGGCTCTTTCAGGGGAACCGAACGCAGATTCGAGTTGCACGGTGAAAGAAGGGGAGTGCGCGTCTACGACGATTTCGCACATCACCCCACCGAGGTTGCGGCTGCGCTAACCGCGGCGCGTGCCGTTGTTGGCCCTGGCCGTTTGGTTACCGTTTTTCAACCGCACCTTTACAGCAGAACGAGACTTATGCACGCCGAGTTTGCCCAAGCGCTTGCTCTTAGCGACCAGGTGGTCGTTCTAGATATTTACGCCGCTCGCGAAGATCCGGAGCCTGGCGTAACCGGGCAGCTAGTTTCAGATTCTTTCAAGAACAAAGCTCAGGTGCACTACGTCGAAAACTGGGATGACGCTCCCGCGGTTGCCGCGAAGTTGGCGTCTGCCGGCGACTTCATTATCACCATGGGTTGCGGTGACGTATATCGCATGGTGCCTCAACTGCTTGAAGCGCTCGAGAACTAAAAGTGAAAAGACCTGGGCGCCCTTCCGTTGCAACCGAGAAGAAGAGTCAACGTTCGGCTCGAGTTGGCCGCATCCGTGTTTCGAAACCGGTTGATCTAGAGGTCGCTCGTCGACTTCAGCAACAAACCGTAGTTCGATTTAGGTCGAAGTCAAGGCAGTGGCGTGCCGTTGCGCTAGCCCTGTTAGCTTCGTTGGTCGCCTTAGTTCTGCTGGTCTTATCCACGATTTTCACGCCGCTGCTCGCCGTAGAAAAGATTCGCGTTACCGGTGTTTCTAAGGTTTCACAGCAAGCCATCGAAAAGGCTGTAGCTTCGCAGGTCGGAGTGCCGCTGCCAATGGTGTCTAACGACGCGATTGCCACTTCGCTTGGCAAGTTTTCACTGATCGAGAGTTTCTCGATAGTTCGCGAATTGCCGCACACTTTGCACATAGCCATCTCGGAGCGCCAACCAATCGCGGTTGTCGACATCAAAGGTGTCAGTTATCTCTATGATCCGGCCGGTGTTCGCCTGGGTGAGGCGAGCTACAAAGACAAATATCCCAGGGTCTATTCGACCGGCGAACCGAAGGGCAGCAAAAGCTTTGAGCTTGCAATAGATGTGCTTCTTGCTCTTCCGGCAAGTTTGTTGCCTAGAGTGTCGCAGATCGACGCCAAGTCGAAAGATGACGTCACCCTTCAACTTCGCGGCAATGCGGGTCAGCGAATTATCTGGGGCGACGCAAGTCAGAGTGCCCTGAAATCAAAGGTGCTCGCGGCGCTAATCAAGAATCAAAAGCCAACCGACCGGGTCACTTTTGATGTGTCTTCACCAACCGCACCTGTAGTTCGCTACCGCTAAGACACGCCCGCAAATATGCGCTGTTCGGCACCTTAAAGAGCGTAGTTTCTAGGCGCAATTGAAAGTGTTTTGTGGACTTTAAGCCTCATGTAGAGGTTGAAAGTCGGCTTTCGGTTGTCATTTGCTTAGTCGGAGGAATCTCGTGGGTTTGAATCAGAATTACCTAGCGGTAATCAAAGTTGTCGGCGTCGGCGGCGCCGGTGGCAATGCCGTCAATCGCATGATCGAAAAAGGTCAGCGCGGTGTTGAGTTCGTTGCAATCAACACCGATGCGCAAGACCTAATCATGTGTGAAGCCGACGTGAAGCTTGACATCGGCAGGGAACTCACCGGTGGCCTCGGTGCGGGCGCCGACCCAATGGTCGGCAAGCGCGCAGCCGAAGATCACGAAGAAGAAATCGAACTCGCTTTGCGTGGCTCTGACATGGTTTTCGTTACGGCGGGTGCCGGAGGTGGCACCGGAACGGGAGCCGCACCAGTGGTTGCCAAAATTGCCAAGCGCCTGGGTGCTCTTACCGTTGGTGTTGTAACTCGTCCGTTTGCTGTCGAGGGAAAGCGCCGCGCAGAAAATGCAAACGCCGGCATCGAAGCTCTTCGCGCAGAAGTCGACACCCTAATTGTTGTTCCCAACGAGAGACTTCTTGATCACACCAACCAGTCGTTGAGCTTGGTTGAAGCCTTCAACATCGCAGACGATGTTTTGCGTGCGGGTGTGCAGGGCATCACAGATTTGATTGTGACCCCAGGGCTCATCAACGTCGACTTCGCCGACGTGCGATCTGTCATGCAGGGCGCTGGCTCAGCGCTTATGGGAATTGGCACCGCCAAGGGTGAAGACCGCGCAATTCGTGCCGCAGAGGCAGCAATCTCAAGCCCGCTTCTCGAAACCACAATCGATGGCGCTCACGGCGTTCTCATGCTGGTGCAAGGTGCTCAAGACATGCGCTTGCACGAGGTAAACGAGGCTGTACGAATGGTCAACGAGGCAGTCAGCCCAGAAGCCAATATCATCTTCGGTGCAACCATCGATGACACTCTCGGCGACGAAATCAGAATCACGGTTGTTGCAGCTGGTTTTGATCCGGCAACTCAGCGAACCAAGCCATACGAAAGAAAAGAAGAGTCGGCGAGATTGTTCGATTTGCCAACCTCGACGACTGCAGCGACAACCGCTGCGGCAGTTGCAGCAACTGCTGCGACCTTCGGATTCGACAACACCGCCGAGTCATCTTGGTCGATTGACCAGGTCTCTGATGCAACGGGAGTAATCGAAACCGTTGAGCCGCAAACGTTCAACCAGCAGAATTCAAACGAAGCAAGCGATTCGGCAAAACCTGCCGATTCTGGTTTCGGCGATGACCTGGACATTCCAGACTTCCTAAAGTAATCACCGATGTCTGAATTGGCAGAGCGCTACGGCGCTACCGTTGCTGCCATCGCCGAGCGGGCCAAGCTGGCTTCGAGAGCCGCCGACGAGATCAAACTGATTGTCGTCAGCAAGAATCACGGGCCTGACTTGGTGAGAGAACTTCACGCACTTGGGCAACGCGACTTTGGTGAAAATCGAGATCAAGAGGCCAAGCCAAAGGCCGAGCAGACTCAGGATTTGTCTGGCATTACCTGGCACTTTGTTGGTCAGCTTCAGTCAAACAAGGTTCGCTCGGCTCTCACCTATAGCCGAGTAATCCACTCGATCGACAGACCATCGCTGCTCAGTTCGATTCAAAAAGAGCTAGTTCTGCAGAGCTCCCTGGCGAGCGGCTTCATCCAGTTGAATCTCACGGATGATCCGGGCCGTGGCGGCGTGCAGCCCAAGGATTTGCTCGAGTTTGCCGAAAAAGCAGCTTCGGTCTCAAATCTCGAGATCTTGGGGGTTATGGGCGTCGCCGCCTTGGATCGCGACCCGCGCATCGATTTTGAGACCATCGCCGAGGCCAGCCAAAGCCTCAGGGGCCTTATTCCAAGTGCTGGCGCGATCTCGGCCGGCATGTCTCATGACTTCAAAGAGGCCATAGATTTTGGCGCGACACACCTAAGAATTGGCACGGTAATCACGGGTAAACGCAACCTTTAGTCATATCCTGAAGGTTAAGGTTTTTACACGAGGAGGACCATCATGGCTGGACTTATTACTTCTGTTAGCGGTTGGCTAGGCTTTGGCGAAGAAGCCGAAACCCCAACTTCGCGCCCAAGTCAGCAGACCGCCGAGCGCACGCCAAGCGTTAGCAAAATCACCCAGTTGCGCCCGCGTCGCGGCGCAGCCGAGCAACCAAACGAGATTTTCTCAATCGAACCAGACTCATACCTTGGCTCTGGCGAAGAGATTGCAAGCTACTTCCGTGAAGGCGTAACAGTTATTGTCAACATGGCCAAGCTCAGCGATGCTGAGTCACTGCGCATGGTCGACTTCATGTCAGGGCTCAAGCTGGCTCTCATGGGCAACATCAAGCGAATCACCAAGCACGTTTACCTACTTACTCCTGGTCACGTCGGCATCAACGACCCAGACCCGGCCGAAGAGGTTGTTGACGGCTTTCTAGTTCGCCCGTAACCCGGTGACGATTGTTCTGCTCGCCCTAATCTGGGCGCTACAGGTCTATTTCTGGGTATTGATCGCTCGCTTCTTTATCGATCTGGTTTTGACAACCAACCCGGCCTGGCGCCCGAAGGGGTTTCTTCTGATCCCCGTTGAAATTGTTATGACGATTACAGACCCTCCGCTGAAATTCGTTCGTCGTTTCATCAAACCGCTTCGTATCGGCTCAATTGCCCTTGATTTCGGTTGGACTTTGACTCTCTTGGCCACATCATTCCTCGAGAGATTCCTCAGGACTCTGCTCTAACACACAGCCAATCTCTCGACTTCGCTTACTGGGGTAATCTTGAATAACCCGAACAAGAGAGGTCAAAATGCCGCTTACTCCAGAAGACGTAGTCAACAAGCGTTTTCAGCCGACTAAGTTTCGTGAAGGCTATGACCAAGACGAAGTAGATGACTTTCTCGACGAGATCGTCGTCGAACTGCGCAGGCTCAATCAAGAGAACGAAGATCTTCGCCAGCGCCTGCTTGCGTCTGAGGCCAGAATCGCCGAGTTGCAGAGAAGTGGCGCCGGCCTGGCAAATCAACTCACCTCTAGCGAACCATCCGTGCCTACCTTCGGTTCACTCACCCCGGTCAGTGAACCGACACCGAGCAGTTTTCCGGTGGCGACCGATCCGTCTCAAATCGACGGAAACAGCACAAACAATCTTTTGCAGTTAGCTCGCAAATTGCACGACGATCACGTTCGCGAGGGAATCAGCAAGCGTGACGCACTAATCGCAGAGGGTCACGCTACCGCCGCCCGTGTTATTCGCGAAGCAGAGGCGCAGCAGCGAGTTGAGCTAAGCAAATTCGAGCAAGAGCGTGCCATGCTTGAGCACACCATTCTCGAGTTGAAGAGTTTTGAGCGTGAATACCGCATCAAGATCAAGGCATACATCGAAGCCCAGCTCGCCGAACTCGAGCACCAGGCAACCAACGAGAATCCCAATGGCGGCGACACTAGCTCGTCGCGTTTCGCACAGAACCAACCAACATTTCAACTCGGCCAAAACCCAAGCGAACCTTTTTCTAGTTGATTAGGTCGCTTTAATTCATGTCAACTACATCTAGTCGACGACTCTTTACCGCAGTTGCCTGTTTGGCAATTGCTGGGTTTATCGCCACGATAGACCAAATCATAAAGAATCAAATCGTTACCGATTTCAAAATGTATGAGGTTAGACCATTCATCGGTGATCTAGTGAAGCTCACCTACGTTCTTAACGACTCAGCTGCGTTCTCTTTCGGTTTTGGTCTGACGGGCCTGTTCACGATTATCTCGAGCGCTGCAACCTTGCTTGTGATTTGGTTCATTACGGTGAAATCTAGGTCGACCATGTGGTCGGTGATTGCCGCGGTGCTTCTTGGCGGAGTGATGGGCAACCTCTTCGACCGACTCTTTCGCAGTCCGGGTGCCGGATTGGGAAAAGTCGTCGACTACATTCAGATACCTTTCAACTTTCCGATCTTCAACATTGCAGACATTGCGATCGTGTCGATGGCCATACTCGGTGCTTTGCTAGTGCTGTTCGGTTACGACATCGGCAAACCGGGCAAAGCCAAAGATGACTGAACGCCGCTTACTGCTGGTTCCACCATCGCTTGATGGTGAAAGAGCTGACGCGGCCCTCTCGAAAATGCTCGGACTGTCTCGCTCGGCATCAGCAGAGCTACTGCTTGCCGGTGCGGTGCTGAGCGCAACCGAAGTTGTGTCGAAATCGCAGCGGGTCACGGCAGAGCAGGTGCTTGAGGTCACGATTCCCGACCAACGCGACCCGCTGGCCGTCGAACCAACCGATGTAGCAGAACTTCGCATTGTTTATGAAGACACCGACCTGGTCGTGATTGATAAACCGGCGGGGGTCGCTGCCCACCCGTCTGTCGGCTGGAGCGGCCCGACAGTCGTCGGTGCGCTGATGGCCAAGGGCGTGCGAGTTTCAACATCGGGAGCGGCAGAACGTCAGTGCATAGTTCAGCGCCTTGACGTTGGCACAAGCGGTCTGATGATGGTTGCCAAGACCGAGGTTGCCTATTCTCGTCTCAAGCAGGCCTTTAGAGATCGCGCTGTTCACAAGGTTTATCACGCTGTGATTCAGGGTCACCCCGATCCGGTCGAAGGAACAATCGACGCACCAATCGGCAGGCATCCGAAGGCCGAGTTCAAGTTTGCTGTTATGAATGACGGAAAGCCTTCAGTAACTCACTACAAACTGCTCGAGGCTTTTGCGTCGGCCTCACTTGTTGAGGTTGTGCTTGAGACGGGTCGAACCCATCAGATTCGCGTGCACTTCAGTGCTTTCAAGCATCCTCTGCTTGGCGACACAATGTACGGTGCTGACCCGACACTGGCGAGTCGAATGCAAATTGAGCGCCAATGGCTGCACGCAATGCGGCTTAGTTTCGAGCACCCCGTGACGGGGGAGCCGATTAGTTTCGAGAGTCACTACAGCGACGACTTGGCTCAGACGCTTGAACGCTTGAAGGGCAACTAGGGTTTAGTCTTGCTACTTGCCGAATGCGCGAATAAGAGGGAAAGAGGGTGCAGATGAGTAAATCATTCGTTCACCTTCACGTTCACACCGACTATTCGATGCTCGACGGAGCGGCCAAGATCAAGCAGCTGATTAAAGAGGTTGCAGCGCAAGAAATGCCCGCCGTGGCCATGACTGACCACGGAAACATGCATGGTGCTTACGAATTCTTCACCGCCGCGAACGACGCAGGCATTAAGCCGATCATCGGTCTAGAGGCATACCTGACACCCGGCACTCACCGAACCGAGAAGACCAGCGTTAGGTGGGGTGACGGCGGCGAAGACGACATCTCGGGTAATGGTGCCTACACGCACATGACGCTGCTGAGCGAGACTACCTCGGGCATGCATAACCTCTTCAAAATGTCGTCGCTCTCTTGGCTCGAGGGAATTTACTACAAGCCGAGAATCGACCGAGAACTTCTCAACACCTATGCCAAAGGTTTAATTGGCACCTCTGGATGTGCTTCGGGTGAGATTCAGACCCGTCTGAGATTAGGGCACTACGACGAGGCCAAACGCATCGCTGGCGAGATGCAGGAAATCTTCGGCAAGGGTAACTATTTCATCGAACTCATGAGTCATGGAATTCACATCGAAAAACGCTCGATGTCTGACTTGGTGAAGCTTGCCAACGAGCTCTCTATCCCGCTTTTGGCGACAAACGATTTGCACTACACCCACGCCACCGATGCCGAGGCTCAAGAGGCCTTGCTCTGTTTGCAAACTGGCACGAATCTCAATGATGCCAAGCGTTTCAAACTCGACTCACAAGAGTTCTATGTAAAGTCGGCCGCCGAGATGCGAAGGCTATTCGCTGATTATCCTGAGGCCTGCGATAACACCCTATTGATTGCCGAGCGCTCAAACGTTTTATTCGAAAAACGTGAGCTGATGCCGAAATTCCCGGTTCCGAAAGGTGAAACCGAAGCTAGCTGGTTCGCCAAAGAGGTTCAGCTTGGTCTGACCAAGCGATTCGGTGGAGCGGTTCCACAGACGCATCTCGATCAAGCCGACTTCGAGATAGAAGTTATCGTGCGCATGGGGTTCCCAGGCTATTTCTTGGTGGTAGCCGACTTCATCGCTTGGGCGCGCAACAACGGCGTGCGAGTTGGCCCGGGTCGTGGTTCGGCAGCCGGCTCAATCGTGGCCTGGGCGATGGGAATCACCGATTTGGATCCGATTGAACACGGTCTAATCTTTGAGCGCTTCTTGAACCCAGAGCGCGTTTCGATGCCAGATATCGATATCGACTTCGACGACCGCGGTCGTGGTGAAGTCATCAAGTATGTGACGGCAAAGTATGGCTCAGACCGAGTGGCGCAAATCGTGACTTTCAACACGATTAAGGCCAAGCAAGCCCTCAAGGATGCCGCAAGGGTATTGGCGATGCCTTACTCGGTTGGCGAGAAGCTCACCAAGGCGCTGCCAAAAATGGTGCTCGGTCGCGACGTCACACTTACCGAAGTTGTCGAGAGCAGCATTGATGGCAAGAAGAACGAGCGCTATAAAGAGGCAGCGGAGTTCAGAGAGCTAATCGAAAGCGATGACAACTCTGCAAAGGTCTTCGACCTAGCTCGGGGGCTCGAAGGTCTAAAGCGCGGCTGGTCGGTTCACGCAGCTGGCGTAATCATGTCTGCCGAACCGCTTATCGAGATTATGCCGATGATGAAGCGCGAGGATGACGGAGCGGTAATCACCCAATTCGATCAACCAACCAGCGAAGCGCTCGGCCTTTTGAAGATGGACTTCTTGGGTCTGCGAAACCTCACGGTGCTCGACGACACCCTGGCAAACATTAAGAGCAACCGTGGCGAAACCGTTGTGCTAGAAGAGCTAGATCTCAACGCCGACCAGGCGACTTACGAACTTCTTTCACGAGGCGACACACAAGGGGTCTTTCAGCTCGATGGTGGGCCGATGCGCAGCCTGCTGCGGTTGATGAAGCCTTCGAAGTTCGAGCACATCTCAGCGGCTATTGCGCTCTATCGTCCTGGCCCGATGGGCATGGAGTCGCACACCAAATATGCTTTGCGAAAGAACGACCTTCAGGCATCCGAGGCAATTCACGCTGAACTCGAGGGTCCGCTTGCAGAAATTCTCGATCCGACATACGGTCTCATCGTCTACCAAGAGCAGGTCATGTCTGCCGCCCAGAAAGCTGCGGGTTTCTCGCTCGGAAAAGCAGACAATCTTCGTCGCGCGATGGGCAAAAAGAAAAAAGAAGAACTCGACAAAATGTATGCCGAATTCGAAAGCGGCATGAAAGCCAACGGATATTCCGATGGCGCGGTAAAGGCTCTCTGGGACACCCTCTTGCCATTTGCCGACTACGCATTCAACCGCGCGCACAGTGCCGCATACGGGGTTATCTCTTATTGGACGGCCTATCTCAAGGCTAACTATCCGGCCGAGTTTATGGCTGCCTTGCTAACGAGCGTTGGTGGCTCAAAAGACAAGTTGAGCATTTACCTTTCCGAGTGCAGAAAACTCGGCATCAAGGTTTTGCCACCCGATGTCAATGAATCGGTCGGGCACTTTGCAGCGATTGGCGAAGACATTCGTTTCGGTCTGGGGGCAATTCGAAACGTCGGCCACAACGTGGTTGACGCAATTGTTTCGCACAGAGACAGCAAGTACAAAAGCTTCAATGATTTTCTCAAGAAGGTTCCGCTCGTTGTTTGCAACAAGAAGACAATCGATTCGCTCGTCAAAGCCGGTGGATTCGACTCGCTCATGCACACCAGGCGCTCGCTATCTGAGATTCACGAACAGGCCGTTGATTCTCATGTGGCCACCAAGCGCAAAGAGGCGCAGGGTCAGGTCGATCTCTTTGCCGGAATGTTTGACGACGAAGACGGGCTCGACGTAAAGGTGCCAGATCGTCCAGAGTGGCAAAAGCGCGAGAAACTCGCCTACGAACGCGAGATGCTCGGCCTATATGTCAGTGACCATCCGCTTGCCGGGCGTGAAGCGCAAATCGCGCGCTTCAGCGAAATCTCGCTTGCCGACCTTCAAGAAAATGAAAGACTGCAGGATGGCCAGGTGCTCACCATCGCTGGCTTGGTGACCGCTGTCGAGCACAAGGTGGCGCGTAATACCGGCAACCCATATGCGATAGTCAGCGTCGAAGATTTAGATAGCGAAGTTACCGTGATGCTGATGGGCAAAACCTACGCAGAGTATGGTCGCAGCTTAAACAGCGACCAGATTGTCATGATTCGCGGTCGAGTTAGTCAGCGTGATGACTCGAAAAACATAAATGCGCAGCGAATCGATATCATCGAATCAGCTGGCGACTCATCAGAAACCGTGGTTTTGAATATTCGCGAAGAGCAGGCAACTAAATCGAATCTAGAAGAGCTCGATAGAGCGCTGCGTGCTTATCCGGGCGAGAGCGACGTTTTCGTAAACATGGTTGCCGCACGATCGATCGCGAGTCGCTACAAATTGCAGCCGACCGTAAAACTGACCGTCGCCTTTATTTCTGAAGTGAAATCTATTTTCGGTTCAAAGGTGTTTATCGGTGGCGACGACTTAGTCGATCTCGACAGCAGTCTTGTAGGCTCGCTGGTGGTAAATCAGGGGTCGGCATTCGGCGCCGATCAAACCTTCTTCAATTTCGACGATAACGACGGCGTTCGCTTCGACTGAGTGAATTTCGCGAATTTTTGCAATCAGCACTCCGCTGGCCTCGCGAAAAATCGGCAAATTTCTCGGGCCTCTATCCCAGTCGTCATCTAAGAATCTCAGTTCGCTCGCGGCAGCCATCTTCTGGGCCAACAACACATTTTGAGTTCCGAGAGTGTGAATTGCAACGTGAGTTGCAGAGTTCAAGGGTGCCCAGCTGCTTGAGCCGCTGGCAACGTTGAAGCTCGCGAGCGCGGGGTTTGAACCGAGAGAAGTCATTGATGTTGCTGTGAATCCAACCGGCCTGCCGTTCTCTGCGGTCATTGTGATTACCGAAACACCCGACGCGTGTCTGCGAAAAACGGCCTTGAGAGCCTCAGACGGCTGACTTTCAATTGAAAAATTCATGGATTCACCTCGTGTTAGAGAACAAGGTTATCTCGGTCTCAATTCCCTCAATCTGCTGGGGTCAACCCGATCGAAATCGGCTCACTTGGCGCGACACGCCGATAAATGGCATAATTTGCATCTTGGGGGCAAAAACCACAAGATATAGGGGCTGGCTTGCATAAATTATCTATATGTTGTGGGGATAACTCTTCAAAATCTGTGGATAACTGGCAAAAATCGAGATAAATCAAGCAATTTGGAGGGTTAGGAACATGCATTGTCCGTTCTGTCGCTACCCAGACTCGCGCGTAATTGACTCTCGAAGCTCAGACGACGGCTCTTCAATCCGTCGCCGTCGTGAGTGCCCAGAGTGCAACCAGCGCTTTAGCACAGCAGAGACCGCGAGTCTCATGGTGCTGAAGAGAAGTGGCGTGCTGGAGCAATTCAGCCGCGAAAAGATCGTAAACGGTGTTCGAAAGGCTTGCCAGGGCAGGCCAGTCACCGATGCCGATTTGGCAGTTCTTGCGCAGAAGGTCGAAGAGACCATTCGTGCCACAGGAGCTGCCCAAATCAATGCCCACGAGGTTGGCCTTGCGATTCTTGAACCACTTCGACAGCTAGATGAAGTTGCCTTCATGAGATTTGCCAGTGTTTACCAAGGATGGGAAACGCTGGAAGACTTCGAGGCCGCAATTAGCTTGCTCAAGATCGAACGAGAAACAGACAAGCTAACTGGCATCGACCTAGAACCACAAATTTAAAAACTAAAAAACAATAAGAAAGGCAAAGCAGTGACTGACACAGCTTTCAGCGGGGCACAGGGCTCAGCAGGCGGTACCGGTAAGGGAATTACCATCAACCGTATTTACACCGTTCCAGGGGTTCACCCGTACGACCAGGTCACCTGGGAATACCGCGACGTGGTGCAAACCAACTGGCAGACCGGTGAAACCATCTTCGAGCAGCGCGGCGCTGAGTTTCCAGAATTCTGGAGCATCAACGCGAGCACTATCGTCACCACGAAGTACTTTCGTGGCGCGGTAGGAACCTCGGAGCGTGAGTACAGCCTTCGCCAGCTAATCAACCGCGTTGTTCTTACCTACACCCAAGCTGGTCGCGACCACGGTTACTTTGCCACCGAAGAAGACGCGACCATTTTCGAGCACGAACTCACATACATGCTCTTGAACCAGGTGTTTGCGTTCAACTCGCCAGTTTGGTTCAACGTAGGAACCAAGAGTCCGCAGCAGGTTTCTGCTTGCTTCATCTTGTCGGTCGATGACTCAATGGACTCGATTTTGAACTGGTACCGCGAAGAGGGAATGATCTTCAAGGGCGGTTCGGGTGCCGGTCTAAACCTCTCGCGCATTCGTTCATCGAAAGAGCTCTTGAAGAACTCTGGCGGCTCGGCCTCTGGCCCAGTTTCTTTCATGCGTGGTGCTGACGCCTCTGCAGGAACCATCAAGTCGGGCGGTGCGACTCGTCGTGCAGCCAAGATGGTTGTTCTAGACGTAGACCACCCAGACATCGAAGAGTTCATCGAGACCAAGGCTCACGAAGAGAAGAAGATTCGTGTTCTTCGCGACGCAGGTTTCAACATGGAACTCGGCGGAAAAGACATCAACTCGGTTCAGTACCAGAACGCAAACAACTCTGTTCGTGTAAACGCTGAGTTCATGCACGCGGTAGAGAACGGAACCAAGTTTGGTCTTCGTGCACGCACCACTGGCGAGGTTGTCGAAGAGGTCGACGCACGCGAGCTATTCGCCAAGATCGCTGACGCGGCTTGGGAGTGTGCCGACCCGGGCATTCAGTATGACGACATCATCAATGACTGGCACACCACGCCAGAGTCTGGCCGCATCAACGCTTCAAACCCTTGCAGCGAGTACATGCACCTAGACAACTCGAGCTGTAACTTGGCATCGTTGAACCTTCTGAAGTTCTTGAACCCAGACGGCACATTCGACACCGACAAGTTCACAAAGGCCACCGAGCTAATCTTCACCGCAATGGACATCTCGATCTGCTTCGCAGATTTCCCAACCGAGAAGATTGGCGAGACCACTCGCGCGTTCCGTCAGCTCGGCATCGGTTACGCGAACCTCGGTGCGTTGCTAATGGCAATCGGTGTTCCATACGACAGCGAAGAGGGCTTTGCTCTTGCTGGAGCAATCACCTCGTTGATGACCGGCGCTTCATACCGTCGCTCAGCTGAGTTGGCTGCAGTAGTTGGTCCATACGACGGCTACGAGAAGAACAAGGATGGCCACACCCGCATCATGCTGAAGCACGAAGCGGCAAACGGTCAGGTTCGTCCGGTTTCAGAAATCGACGCACAGGTGCACGCAGCTGCAACAGAGCAGTGGGCATTGAACACCCAGATCGGTGCAGAAAACGGCTGGCGCAACTCGCAGGCATCCTTGCTTGCACCAACCGGAACCATCGGTTTCATGATGGACTGCGACACAACCGGAATTGAGCCTGACTTCTCACTCGTGAAGTACAAGAAGCTCTCAACCGGTGGTTCGATGCAGATCGTCAACCAGACCATTCCATTCGCATTGCACCGCTTGGGTTACTCGCAAGAGACCATCGAAGCAATCGTTGACCACATCAGCACCAACGGTCACGTAGTAGACGCACCTGGCCTAAAGCAGGAGCACTACGCAATCTTCGACACCGCAATCGGCATCCGTGCAATCGAGCCAATGGGTCACGTTCGCATGATGGCTGCAGTTCAGCCATTCTTGTCGGGCGCGATTTCAAAGACCGTGAACATGCCAGAGACCGCAACTCGTGAAGAGATTGCAGACGTTTACTTCCAGGGATGGAAGGTCGGCCTAAAGGCTCTTGCGATCTACCGCGACAACTGCAAGGTTGGTCAGCCGCTTAGCGACGGCAAGGCGAAGACCGAGACTAAGACCGAGGCTGCGCCAGTTGCAGCAACCGGAATGTCTCACCCGACTCGCAAGCGTCTTCCGAAGTCACGCCCGTCATCAACCACTTCGTTCACCGTTGGTGGGGCAGAGGGTTACATGACCGCGGGTTCATACCCAGACGGCGGACTCGGCGAGGTGTTCCTGAAGCTCGGAAAGCAGGGTTCAACCCTTGCCGGAGTAATGGACTCGTTCTCGGTTGCAGTTTCGATTGGTCTTCAGTACGGAGTTCCACTAGAGACCTACGTGCAGAAGTTCACGAACGTTTCATTCGAGCCAGCCGGTCTAACCGACGACCCGGATGTGCGCATGGCGAAGTCGCTAATGGACTACATCTTCCGTCGTCTAGCACTCGACTACCTGCCAGTGGAGACCCGCACCTACATGGGAATCCAGACCGCGGCAGAGCGCTCAGCAGCACTCGACTCAAACCCGTCTTACAGCGCGGTAGCTCCGTCTATCGATCTAGAAGACTCGGTTGAGCTTGAGGTTGCTCCAGCTGCACCGGCACAGCCACAGAGCATCGAAATCACCGAGAAGCGCGAAGTTCACTCTTCGGCAGAGCTTTTCGAGATGCTTCAGGGCACCGAATCTGACGCTCCACTTTGCTTCAACTGTGGAATCAAGATGCGTCCATCTGGTTCATGCCACGTCTGCGAAGGCTGCGGATCAACCAGCGGTTGCAGCTAAACAAAACTCAGAACGGGGTCGGCGATTACGTCGGCCCCGTTTTGTTATTCAACCTGGGGTAGCCTAAAGCCGTGCTTTACAAGATCATCTTTGACATCTTCTTCAGAAGAGTAGACCCTGAGGCGGCTCACCACCTCGGAATGTTGGTCATTCGAATCTTGGGTGCCACCAAGCTATCTTCGCTGCTGAAACTTCGCAGTGCTCAGCCGGTAGAAGCGATGGGTTTGAAATTCGATTCCGCTTTTGGGCTTGCCGCCGGTTTTGACAAGAACGCCATTGCCGTGAAGGCGCTCGGTGATCTTGGTTTCTCTCACGTCGAAATCGGAACCGTCACCGCAATCGCGCAGAGCGGAAACGACAAGCCACGCCTTTTTCGTTTGATTGAAGATCGAGCCCTCATCAACCGCATGGGCTTCAACAACGAGGGTGCCGAGAAGGTCGCAGCTCGACTTGCCAAGACCCGTCAACGCTACGGCAGAAACTTGCCTATCATCGGCGTAAACATCGGCAAGAGCCGCGTGGTCGAGGTTGAAGATGCGGTCGACGATTATCGCAAGAGTGCCAGAATGCTTGCCGGTCTTGCCGACTACCTCGCGGTAAATGTTTCATCACCAAACACCCCTGGGCTGCGTTCGCTGCAAACAGTGAAGGCACTGCGGCCGATTCTCGAGGCGGTTATTGCAGAGTCTCAACAGAAACCGGTGTTGGTGAAAATCGCTCCTGATCTAGCTGACAAAGACATTG
>JACCDZ010275549.1_pt1 | contig 22927 bp, 18 predicted proteins | sample 7449551 | NCBI WGS metagenome assembly JACCDZ01 (sample SAMN15323452, study PRJNA562643) | freshwater metagenome | isolation source: river surface water | place: USA:Blue River Watershed | collected 2017-08-18 | reverse complement strand
CAAGATCTTTGAATTGCATAGGTACCAATAGAGTGATGACCTGTGCTCAGCAAAAAGTAATTTTTGGAAGGTCAATGAATGAACTGCTTAAGAAGAAATGTAGAGCGCAGTTATGAATGCTTACTGCCACTATTTTAGTTCATAGTGATGCTGCGCGTCTGTTTTATCTTGCAAAAGCTTTGCTTCAGAGGCTTAAAAACAGCTTAATACTAAAAAAAAGTGGGTTATTTAGACTTATATGACTCAATGAGCTGATTGAATGAGATGGCTAAGTGAGCTGACAAAGTGAGCTGACTAAGTGAACTGGCTTAACAAACTGACTTATGCAGAGCATTGCCTAGGTCATTTATAAAGGCCAAGCCTTTATCCCCTAGTAAGATAGTTTTGTTTCTTTTGCCATTTAATAATGCAATTACCAAGTAATCTTCAGCCAAAAGCTCATGAATATTCCTGTTTATAGTCATCAAAGACCCTAGATTTTTCTCCTTTGTGTACTCTGTCACAGTCCAAAAAATACCATTTTTTGTATTCGTGAACACCAAATCAATGATTTTTTTCTTTATAGGGTCGAGTGTATTTAGCTTCTTATCTTCAATCTGTTCAAGATAGTTGAAGTAAGAGGCAAAAGAATCTTGAGGTGGTTTGTTATGACTCATATTAAGTCTAAGAAATACCTAATTCCAAGCTCGTTTGATGCCTAAGGTTAAAAAATTTGATCCAACACCCTCGGGAGCAATCAAGCCATACATGCCAGAGCGATGGTGAATTCTAAAAAATACAGCTGAATCTTCCTTTTGATTCCATAAGCTTGCCTCATAGGCTTTGTAATTCAATAAACGGTACTTTTTATTGCTGGCATCTTTACTACCATCATCAAAAGTAGGGGTTCCGTACACATATGAAAAACCAATTGAAAATCCCAGGGTCAGCTTTGTCCAGCTCCAATCAAAAGGTCTACTTTTGATGTGATAGGCCACAACATTCTCTGATAGTGAATGTTGCGGGTAATGCTGAACAGCCATGAACTCAAGACTTGATTTGGCATCATTAATACCAAAGTAATCTAAGCTATTGGCAATAAAGGATGGATGCGCTACATCCTTTTGATAGCCAATCCCAGTCAGCTTATGACCTTCAAACTCTAGATCGCCCTTAATGGATTTAGCAGGCAAGTCAATGAGATTGCTGTTAACTGATTCTCCTGAAAGCACGAACAAAGAATTTGCGTAACTAGATCTGTAAAACGCCAAAGCGAGTAATAAACAAGTAAATTTTAATTTATTTAATCTCATATTCTTTTGAGTAAAGACAGCCATTCACCTGTGTAGTAGCTATAACGTGGGCCTTGTAGTTATTAAAAATATCTTTATTAACAGCGCCTGGATTTCTCCAGAACTCATTTAATGTTCCTTGAAAAGTCAGACCTTCCTTGGCATAAAAACAACGACCCATGGTCATCACAGGCACTTGATGTGACAGACTTTGTAAGCCAAAGGTTGAATTCACGGTGATGCAGCCTTTGCAGTGTGGAAAGATTTCTGGCAAAGCTAAATCATGCACGTAAATGACTTGTGAGCTAATTCCTAAACTCTCAGAAAGACTAGAGATAAAAGATCCGTAATGAACATGGCCCCGATCCATTGGATGGTGTTTGATAATTACGAAATCTAAGCTAGAACTCTCTTTAACGAACTCCGCAAAAGATGAAAGAACTTCTTCAATGAATTCCTCAACAGACTGATAGTCAGAGTGCTCTGTCATCTGTGAATCATCATGGACTTGCAACGGAACTAAAAAAAATGATTTTGAATTTGAGCCTGATAGGGAAGTTAAGCTAGATACAGAGTTAAGAGTAGAGCTAGGGCCAAAGTTGAGGTCAGATGAAGTGATTAATCTTCTAATATGTCGTTCGCTGACTTTATATTTCAAATATCTTAAAAATGACCGAATCCAGTAAACTGCTTTTTGAAAATTAAGATCACGATGATGAGTGTAATAAGGGTATTGGGTGGTGTGCATCACATTGGCAAGCCAATACTGAAAGCCTGCTAAGCACATTTGAGTGAATCTTTTTGGATAGCTAACCAATAAAGTCTTTATCTCTTGTGCTGACAAGGAGTAGGGATTGGTATTGGTCAATGATGAATAGTAATTAACACCATTTTTTTCTAAAGTATAAAAATTAGGTCTGAAATAACCTTCTTCAAAACACCACAGATCGATATTCAAGGTGTAGCATAATGACTTGGCCGGTTTATGGATGGTTCTGCAATCACCAAACAAGAACACCGCATCAACTTCATGACTAATCAATAACTCTCTTAAGTATCGTGGCCATTGATACAAACTCTCTTTGTATTGAATGGCTTTATTCTTATAGAAATGATCATCGCCAGGATTGAAGTTGACCTTCATCACTTCAGCCCCACGAGCTATCCAGTAATCAGACAGCTTTTGAAAAAATCCACCGACTGGGCCTTGGAGTAATAAAACTTTTTTATAGTTGGGTAGCTTTTCCAAGCTGAAGGGCTGACGTATTAAAGAGCTGACCTTTAAGTTGTTGCTGTATGGATTCAAAAACATGCAAAACAATAACTTTTTTTATCATTATTAAAAGCAATAAAAGTTGTATTTAAGTTGCTTTAAACCTCAATCTCCAACTTAATTATTTCTAATTAAAGTTTGCTTGCAACTATTAGTCAGACTGACTTTTAATCACCATAGATATCAATAGGAATATAGCCTGCAGATCATTGAGGCTCAGGAAAATATCGCTGTCAACCCACTCAAAACCATGCTTTTAATGCAACCTTAGTTGTATTTAATGGGGGGGGGTATTAAAAGCTTTCCAACTTAAGAAGTGCGAAATTCTATAAATTTGATTTCTAATAAATAAGTCATTCAATCCATCAAAAATGCATTGAAGGGCGGTAGCGTGGCTGAAATTTTAGCAACAGATTTAGGCTCATTTATAAACTCATTATTCAAAAAATAATAACGATGAAAGTTTCTCTTAATTGTTAAAAATTCATTGAAGAAAGTCATTTAATTCAATGAACAAAATTATTCTTTTAGGCCATCCAAGCTCAGGTTTTGGAGCGGTAGAGAATTTATTGAATCAGTCTGGCATGAAGACTGCTTTGCCGTCTAAGCGCGATAACTTATTACCAGAGGCTATAACTGATACCTTGTGTAAAGCCCATGACTGCGCTTTACTTGATGATGTGATGAGTGAGGATGAGTTCCAGCCTCAGCAAGTTGGAACAGTCTGGCATGGCCTGGCTTTAGACCTTTTGTTAGGTAATTTGGATCAAGAACTTTGGGGTTGGGCTGATTCAAGATCGATCTTTTGGTTGGATTACTGGTCTTCACTGGATCCCCATGCCACTTTTGTGATGGTCTACGATCACCCAATCAGTGTTTTGCAATCAAACGCCAGTTTGCTAGCAAATGGTGATTTAGAAATGGTTGTGCCAAGGTTATTGGAAAACTGGCAAGCTTATAACGGTGCCATGTTGCGTTTCTACTCTCAGCACCCTGAGCGCTGTTTATTGGTAAATTCTCAGAGAGCCAAAGAGCAATTAGATAATTACTTGGTTGACCTGGGTGATAGGCTGGGTGGGAAGAATTCTGCGAACCTTTATTTGCCAATTGATTTAAAGCAAGATCAAAAGCAAATCCAAGAGCAAGCACAGAGTAATCTAGAGAAAGTCCAAGAGCAAAGTCATGGAATAGAAAATTTACTGAGCTCTGATCAAAAATTTAATGCAGACATAGTAAGTAAGTCATCATCTTTAATGGCTGCAATTAACAACACTGCACTTAGCAATAAATGTGAATTAATTAATTGGTTTGGTGGTGATAGTGCATTCGATCAACACTTACTTCTTCAACTGTTAAGGGACTATCCTCAAGCTACTCAAATATTCGAAGAATTAGAAGCCGCTTCTACAGTCTCAAGTAATTCTGAAAATGAAAAAAATATTATTCATCCTGGACAAGCATGGGTGCAATTTATCCAGCAAAGACAAGCTATAGCTGATGTTGTCATTCATTTTTATGAGCAACTGCAAAAACAGATTGCTGAAATAGAAACACTTGAAAAAGAAAAAAGTGAGTTATCAAATCAACTAACTGATGAATCTAAATTCAAGGAAATAGAGCGTTCAGAAAAAGAAACTCTCATTCAAGAAAAAGCGCAGGAAATAAAACTAAAGCAAGAGATTCTCAGTAAAAATCAATTGCTTCAAGAAGAAACGCAAAGATTAAAGTCCGATCTTGAGTCCGCTCACAAAGATATTGAAGGCTTAAAAAAGTCTTCACAAGAATCAGACAAAATTAAAGATCTTGAAGAAGAAAATGATCTTCTTTTGACTCAATTGCACACAGTCCAAGAAGAGCTCGAGCGCTACTATCTTGAGAACCAAGAGCTCATAAAGAAACAGCCTAAACCTAAACCAAAGCCCTATGGCGCTGCTGAGCGTGTCCAGCAGCAACTTAGCTATCGCTTAGGTGCTGCCATGATTGCCAATAGCAGAAGTTTGGGCGGTTGCTTAAAAATGCCTTTTTCATTGATTGGCGTTACGCGCGCTTATCGTGCAGATCTTCGCGCAAAGGCTAATCTTAAATTACCCCCTATTCATGCTTATGCTGATGCTCACGATGCTGAGCGCTATCGCCAGCATCTGTCTTTTCAATTGGGTCAAATAATGCTAAAGCATATCAAAACACCATGGGGTTGGTTGTGGATGCCATTTGCTTTGGCTAGCAAAGCTAGAGCCTTCAAAAAGTCTCGCAGATGACAGATTCTTTGATGTGTAACTTAAATATGCAAGCAATTGCAAACTTGCCTATTTGGTTAAATATGGCAGCGCAAGTTTACGCCCCAAGCAAAGTTGTTTTGGTGGGGGCTGGAAATGGAACGGGTCCTTTGGTTCAAAGTCTGCTTGGACTTAAAGCATCACCATTGCATGCAAGTATGCAGGCACACTTAATTGAAGCCGATCCTTTGGCACTATCTCAGCTGGCTAAAAAATTGGACCTCGAGAGTGCTTGGGTCCTTGGTCACGAAGTAGTTCTCCCAGATCAGACGTCGATTGATGCAGACTTCAATACTTATTACCAATACAGTCTTGGTGCTGAAAGTAGTCTTTTATCACCTGGATCTTTAAAAAGTCTTTGGCCAAATATTCAGTTACGCAATAAGGAATCATGTGTAAATGGTATTTTATTAAGTAGTTTGTTGCCAGCATCATGGCTTATGATCGATTGCTTACCGGCAGGACAGTTAATCCAAGACGTTAATCTAGACCAAGTTGATGTGCTCATGGCAAGAGTGGTCTTTGATGAAATAGAAAAAGCACCATTTGGTAGCAGTCTTTTTGAATTAGATGAAAAACTCAGTTCTCAAGGATTTAAACTTTTTGCATGTTTTACTGAAAGAAACACCTCCCTAGGTAAAGCACTTTGGCTTCGTGACTCTGCCAAACAACTAGAGCAAGCGATTACCCATATTGAGCAGCAAGCCAAAGAGCTTGATCAAGAGAAAGCTTCGGTCCAACAGCTCACACAATCAAAGGTTGAGCTTCAGGCTAAGTTAGAGGCAGAAGTTCAGAGTAGGGTGCAAGAGGTTCAGACTCTGAGGCTTGAAAAAGAGGCGCTGGAACAAGGCCGAGAAAGAGCGCAAGAAAATCTTAAAGCAGAAATCAATGCCAAGAATTCTTTACAAGCCAAAACACAGGAACTTGAACAGCAACAAGTAGAGCTCGTGGCCAAAAAGCTTGAGCTGGAAAAATTTCAAGAGCAGACTAACCAACAAATAAAAGAATTACAAGATAAGCTTGAGCAATCCAGAGTTCTTAGTGAGCAGCAAGCCAAAGAGCTTGATCAAGAGAAAGCTTCGGTCCAACAGCTCACACAATCAAAGGTTGAGCTTCAGGCTAAGTTAGAGGCAGAAGTTCAGAGTAGGGTACAAGGATTTGAACTTGCTGCAGACTTGCAAGCCAGGCTTGACGATGAAATTAAGGTTAAGCATATAGTTACTGAGGTTCATGCCGAAGCGCTTAAACATACAAAAGATAGTCTTAAAGAGGTTGAAACTCGCTTACGTAACGATATGAATAAAGGCTTAGGTAACGCAGTCAAGCAAGTTGAGTCATTTATGCGAATTCAGAGTTTTTTAGGTGATGCGGACAGTTTTGGCGATTTTCATGGTTGGCCTATCAGCCCCGATATTGGTCTTTTCCTCATGGACCGTATGCGCGAAAAGCACTATGACTTAATCATTGAGTTTGGCAGCGGTACTTCTACAGCATTATTTGCACGTACAGTACAAGTGCTTAGCGATAGAGCCTTATCAAAAGAAAAAGATATCGCAGGTCTTAATTTACCAAATACCGACATAGTGACCTTTGAGCACGACAAACTCTATTTCACCAAAACTCAACATCTTTTAAAATCGCGGGTCTTAGAGCAAATCGTGCAGTTGGTACACGCTCCCCTAATCGACTGGACTGAAGGGGATCAGTCCTACCTTTATTACGATTGTGAAAGTACGCTTAAAAACTTAGCTGTGCAATATGCCGATAGACAGGCGCGTATTCTTGTTTTGGTGGATGGCCCACCAGGCTCGACCTGTATTAATGCGCGTTACCCGGCGGTACCTTGTGTATTTAAAGCCTTGGGTCGACACCAAATTGACTTGGTTTTGGATGACGCCAGTCGACCAGAAGAAAAGCAAGTGATTGATCTCTGGCGTAGTTTTTGGAAAAAACGCTCTTTTAGAATTTCTGAAAGCTTAATCGCCAGCGAAAAAGGTATTTATTTAGCAAGTTCTCAGGGTTAGGCAATCAGGAAACTCAACTCGCTGATAACGCAAAAAAAATTAAAAAATAAGTGCACAAGTGAACCGTTCTAAAACGAGAGAGTTACTTAAAAAAATTGTTTGGCCAGTGCTTGATGCTGGGCAAAAAAGTCAACTTAAGCTCTGCATGCCTGTGGAGATATCTCCTCAAAATACAACTAACAGAGTTCCATATTCTTACTTAGAAGCCGTTGGACGAACTTTGTGTGGCATAGCCCCTATGTTGGAGTTAGAGTGCAAAACCAATGATCATGTTGATGAGCTTTATGCTGCTGCCATCTCCACCTTGGACAACATTTCATCGCCAGATTCGCCAGATTTATTAAATTTCAACCAAGGGACTCAGTCTTTAGTTGATGCTGCATTTTTAGCCACAGCCTTTTTGCGTGCGCCTAATGCACTTTGGTTAGGGCTTAATGAAAAAACCCGTTGCAACATTATTGGCAGCCTTAGGTCGACCCGAAGTATCAAGCCACACTTTAACAACTGGCTTCTTTTTTCGACTGTGATTGAGGCATTTTTTTGTAAGAACGGACTCGAATGGGATGTAATGCGTGTCGACTATGGTCTTCGTCAACATGAGCAGTGGTTCCTTGGTGATGGTACGTATGGTGATGGTCCTGAATTTCACTTGGACTATTACAACAGCTTTGTCATTCAACCATTGCTACTTGAGACATTGTGGGCAGTAAATGGCAAAAATAAAGAATTGGACAAACTGTACGAGCCCGTTATTAAGCGCGCACAAACTCATGCATTACAGCTCGAAAGGTTGATTGGCCCTGATGGCACCTTTCCCCCTATTGGGCGATCTTTGGCATACCGCTGTGGCGCTTTTCATCTGCTTGCATTGCTGGCGCTCAAGAAAATGCTGCCACCAGAGATTAAACCTGCTCAGGTTCGTTGTGCACTGGCAGCGGTAATTGACCAAACCTTGGCTTGCTCTAGTAATTATGATTCAGAAGGGTGGTTGCGTATTGGAATTAACTGTTCACAGCCCGATTTGGGTGAAAACTATATATCAACTGGTAGCTTGTATTTGTGTACTACTGCATTTCTTGGATTGGGTTTGCCACAAGAAGATTCATACTGGAATGACTCAGACGAGCCTTGGACGCAGAGACGTTTATGGTGGTTAAAGAAGAGTATTTTGTAGAGAAAATTATTATTCAATTATCAACAATCAATTTTTAATGATTAAATATCCGAATGCATACATGAGCAACGCCCTAAAGGCTATTGCTAATAAAGGTTACAAGCTGTTGGCATCGCTAAATGAGCAGGCATCTGAAAAATATTCTGAATTATCAGTTTTATTTAAGCAAACAGCCGATTATTTGTGTAAAAAGTATAAAGATTCTCATGGCACTTTCAAGAAGTCTTACGATGCCGAAGTAAAAGAAGTCCCATCTTATCAACTCATTTTTCCCCGAATGGCTCAATTAGCCAATTAAAACACTTAGCATCGGTTGCTTTTATCTTGAGAAATAGCCCATCCTACTTAACGCACGCAGACGCCGGGTATCCGAGAGTTACCATTGTTTTTATTACTTTTGCGCGACATCACATAGATATCGAGTTCGATGACGCCAGTCGGCCTGAGGAAAAATAGGTCATTGAACTATAGAAATATTTCTGGAAAAAGCGCTTGTTCCGATTGAATGAGCATTACGTTCCGAGTGAGAAGGGTATTTACCTTGTTACGCCCATGAGTGAGAAATCTTAATTAAATGAATATTCTTTGCCAAGCAATCGAAGCTTACAAATCTAAGAGCTACCATGAAGCACTTAATTTATTTTGTGAAGCTGGAGATTTATACGGAAGTAAGCTCGTTGAAGCGAATATACAGCTATGCAAAAAGGCGCTATTACATGATCACTCTGTTAAAAGTTATTCAAAGGAAGGTGTATTAATAAATCCAAATGATTATTTTGATGAGATATATCTTGTAAATTTGCCAAAGGAATCGAAGCGAAGACTTTCTGCAGCTTTGCATTTGCGTGATAAAGGTATTAAATATTCCTTGTTCGAGGCAACAAATGGCAATCATGGCGAGCCAGCTAAAAAGTACGAGTTTTATAAGAGTAGGCCGTTAGGACAATTGCAGCGTTATTCCGAGTTTAATCAAAGGGAAATTAAAAGAGGAAAACACTTTATTGAATCTGCGGGAGCAATTGGCTACATTTACACATATTTGTCGATATTGAAGGATGCAAGGAGTAAAAAACATAAGAGAATTCTTATTCTTGAAGACGATGTTCTTCTTGACTATAACTTTCATGATAAATTTGATAAATTCATAAGATCAATTCCTGAAGACTGGAAGATATTGCAATTCGGTGCTTCTCAATATAGCTGGACCAACGTGGATATGAGGCAAGCACAGCTGAATGGTTTCTATCATCCTAGTCAGCTAGATACGTGTGGTTCTTTTGCTATAGCATTTAATCATCAAATATTTGATGAGTTAATAGAAGTGCAGTCTGCATTTGAGTCACCATTTGACCATTTGGCAATGGGGGAGTTGTACGAGAACCATATCGGGAAGTGCTTTGTTTGTTACCCAAATATTGTTATGCCTGACGTTGCTTCTAGTTCTATTAGAAATGCAAGAAATCAGATTGAGCACTCTATGAAAATGCGATGGCCGATTGAAAATTTCCCTTATCCACTACCCAGGCCCAGTATTGCAGTCATTGTTCAAAACTCGAATAACATAAAATTAATTGAGAAATTTGACATTTTTCAAAATATGCCCTTTAGTCTTCGCGTATATCTCAATACTGAAGATGGTCTACGTCCTGTGCATGGACCTGCAATTTTTGAAAAAGCAAACTACAAGTCATTAATTTTGGATGGTGAAGTAAGTGTTCCTCAAGCAGATTTTGTTGCTGCAATATCAGAAGAAGGAGTTCTTTCTGAGAGTGAATTACTTGCTTATATAGATTCTCAATTATTTGGTGTACAAAATAAAACTTGCCTAAGGGCGATAAGCTATAGTCCAATAAATCCAATTAGTGAAAAGGTGAGTGTAATCATACCAACCTACAAACGACCTCACAATTTGAGTAAAGCAATTAATTCAGTAATCTCTCAAGGGTATGTAAAAAAAGAGATTATTATTGTTAGTGATAATGGGTTCGATTCCGCTTCTAATAAAGAGACATTTAATGTAGTTAATCAGTTCGTAAAGAATAATCCAAACGTTGAAATCAAATTAATTGAGCATAAATTTAATAGAAATGGTGCTTCAGCACGTAACACTGGGTTGATGTGCGCGACGGGTGAGTTCATTTGTTTCTTGGATGACGATGATATTTATTTGGAAAACAGAATTGAAGAGGCAACAAAGAAGTTAAAAAATCTACCGACAACAGTGGGAGCAGTATATTGCGGTTTCATAGGGTGGAATTCCCCAGTAAATGACGTGTCAAGATATAAAGCTGGTGATTTGACGCGAGAACTCTTATTGCTTGATTACAAAAAACACTATCTCCATACTAATACGGCAACTTACAGACGTGCAGCATTGGTTGCCATAAACGGATTCGATGAAAGTTATAAGCGCCATCAGGATATTGAATTAAATCTTCGTTTTTTTCAATTATTTATAGTTGATTATGTAGAAGTATCAGGTGTACGTTTAAGCCCAGAGCCTTCTCAGGTTAGTAATAGAATATTTGATTCTGAAATGTTTGAGCTCAAGCAAAAGTTTCTTACTCAGTTTTCAAGTCTTATTGATAAATTGGATGCGGAGACAAGATCCGTCATATATAAGCGACATTGGGAGGAGGTGGCAAGATACACAACGGACATTGATGCATTAACCAGCTACCTTAGTTCGTTAATAGAAAACGGGCCATTACAGGTTTATTTATCTTTAAATCTTAACAAGTCGAAAGTTCCAGTGTGAGCTAGAAAATGACTAAACTCAATACATTGATATTTGGAACCTCTAGACTTCACAGACCATTTGCTAAGCGAATTAACGGTGTTGTGGTTACTAATAATGATTCTGCAGTCAACATCATTTTTCCTAAAATTGGATACTTTCATACAGTTGCCGAGATAGTTCAAGCTGCTAGTTTCCTTATAAATAGCTCATTATTACCTAAAAATTTGTGGCAGTATGTTTTTAGAGTTGAGCCAAGAGTTACAACCCCATTAAATGAGTTTGATCCGGTGCTCGAATCCACTATAAATAGGAACTTATTTGAATATCAGTCACATATATTGTTGACAAATATTCATACCTTGATTGTTGAAGTAAGTAGTCTGTCAACCAACAAATTTTTGCCAACCGGGCACGTACTACATACCAATCCCAATTTTGTTAAATCAGTAGCTTATAGTGAGATATATCCTGATGGTTATTACAAAAAGTTTGAGCCTGAACTCCCTGTAGTGAAAACTGAGGCAAATGTTGAGGATATGACTACCCATCTCCTCATGTTAAGGAAGCTTCTACCTGCAATAAAAATTATTGTTATTTCTCATCTTTGTTCTGAAAGGTATCCGAATTTGGGTAGAGCCAAAATACGTAACGTTACCAAATCAGCTTGTGAACAATCGGAGTGTTATTTTTTTGATGTTGCGCCAATTCTGGATGAGTACGGATTTTCAACGGTTAATGGAGTTAGAGATATTCATCATCTATCTCATAAGGGGGAAAATGAAATGGCAAGAGTCTTATTTAATAAAGTCAAAAATAGTTTATAGAGAAGTTGGTGCTTTGGCTGTTGCATTAAAAAAATATTGAATAGATGAGCTGGCCCAGCATGCTTATTGGGACTGCATGTAAGACTCGATCTTGGCCTAAGCCCAAGTCTACGCTGTGTAGTTAAAGAGGTTAATCGGGCCCGATGGAACATTCTCACCCATCAGTCGTTTGATCCTATACCGCTTCGGAGCTTTTTATCTACCGGTCGTGTTCTCTTGTAAAGGTCATAAGCCTCGGTAGTTGAAGCAAGCGCAAGTAGGTGGCATTTTGCGGGCTTTAATAGAATAAATATTGGACTCCCGCCAACTTTGATAATGAGTGCTTGCTGCTTATGGGCGTGAATGGTTGGCAACTCAAATTGGTTAAAAACTATATATTCACCGGCAGTCTGTATCTATGCTCTACGTCATTTTTGCAATTGTGGCTCGCGGAAGATCGCCTTTTCTGGAGTGATCCCGACGAACCATGGATGCAGCGCAAGCCGTGGTCGCGCCGAGATGATATTCCAATAAACAGGGCTATAAAAACATGATTTTGATCACTGGAGGTGCAGGCTATATTGGCTCGCATACATGCGCCTGCTTAGACCAAGCTAATCTAGATTTTCTGATAGTCGATAATTTCAGCAATTCCAAACCCTCAGTCCAATCTCGCTTGGAGCGTATCACGGGGCGCAGGGTCACTGTTGTGGCTGCCGATGTATCAGATGTGGGTGCTATTACGCAATTGCTGCATGAGCACAGGGTAACTGCAGTGATTCACTTTGCCGCTTTTAAATCGGTGGCTGAGTCGCTGGCTCAGCCTTTACGTTACTACCAGAACAATGTGGCTGGCACCGTGGCGCTGTTGCAGGCCATGCGTGCAGCGGGAGTAGGGACTTTAGTTTTATCTTCATCAGCCACAGTGTATGGCAACGCGGCTAATTTGCCAATACGCGAAAACTTCCCATTATCAGCGACCAACCCCTATGGCTGGACCAAATTGATGATTGAGCAAGTGCTGGCTGATTTGGTTGCCAGTGAGCCAGATTTCTGGCGTGTGGCTTGCTTAAGATATTTCAACCCGGTGGGGGCGCACCCGAGTGGCCTGATTGGTGATGATCCTCAAGGCATCCCTAATAACCTACTCCCTTATGTTGCACAGGTAGCTTGTGGACAGCGTCCCAACCTAAACATCTGGGGCAATGACTACCCCACTCCTGATGGAACTGGCGTGCGTGACTATATTCACGTCATGGATTTGGCTGAAGGTCATCTGGCGGCATTACGCTATTTGCAAGACCGTCCAGGTTTACTTACTGTGAACTTGGGCACTGGACAAGGTGCCTCAGTTCTGCAAATGGTAGACGCCTTTGAGCGCGCCTGTGGCAAGCGGATACCCTACCAGTTTGCACCCCGTCGTACTGGCGACGTTGCTGAATGTTGGGCCGATCCATCACTGGCCCATCAACTTCTGGGTTGGCGTGCCACTCGTTCACTGAAAGAGATGTGTGATGATGCATGGCGTTGGCAGTGTAATAACCAAGTAGATCTAAAAAATTAATGTGGTTGCAGCAGAACGAATTATGTTTTTGAAAATTTCCGACTTGTTTTCCTTGTATTTAAAGCTTCGCAGGGGACAGTTAAGCCAAGTTGAGAAAGCCAAGTTTGTGTTTTTATATGAATTCAATCCATTGGCGATTTATGCAAAAGCAGCGACACATGGTGCTTTAGGTAATGTTAAGCAAGCAACACGATATGTAAAATTACTAAATAAAAGATTTCCTTTTAATCCATTAAAAAAAAAGCTTGCCAGGTACATGGGCCGTACTCAGATCAGTCTAGTACGAGAGCTGCTTGGCCCAGTCAGTCAAGATAATACCTTGCGCATTGCATTTGAGTTGTTAGTAGGCAGTAGGCAAGATATGTTGACAAAGCCATCATTCACTAAATCCAACCTATTACTGCAATTCTTGTGGGAAAACCGTTCAGCGCAATGTGCCATTGATCGTGTAGCTTCCATCAATAATTTATTACTAGCCACTGGTAGTAAATCTGTTCAGTGGAATCCTGATGGTGTAGTTAAGCTAAAACATGAGCCAATAACAGTTCATCAGGAAGTAAAAGAAAAAAATGAGCCAACTGTTACCATATTAGTAACCTCATTCAATGCTGGTTTTCTGGTACGTCAGTCACTTGAGTCATTATTGAACCAAAGCCATCGCAACCTTCAGATTTTAGTGGCCAATGATGCGAGTACTGATGACACTTGGGAACACATATCTTCGTTGGCACAGCAAGATTCACGTATCACAGCATTTAATCTTCCTGAGAACATTGGTACTTACGCATCCAAATCATTAATGTTCCGATTTGCTAAGGGTGAATATACTGTTTGTCACGATGCTGATGATTTAGCAGCCCCCAATTTTATTGAGAGAAGTCTGGGGGTATTGATCAACAATCCTCGTAAAGTGGCAGTTATTTCAAATTGGTTCAGGGTAGATGAAGAGCTAAGAATCTTTCCTGGGACTGTGCGACGTTTTTGGCCATTGTTGTCGATCAATCATTCGTCTCTCATGCTTCGAACTGATTTACTAAAAGAGCTTGGTGCTTGGGATGTGCCCCGCGTAGCGGCTGATACTGAACTTTTTGAGCGCATACGCATGATGTATGGTAAACGTGCTGTTGAGCATCTTTCAGAGCCGCTCACCATTGGCTCTATGCGAGCCGACTCACTGATGAACGATCCGGTTCTAGGGGCAATGGAAAAAGAAGCGTTTCGCAAGCGCGTTGAATACCGTGAAGCATGGGTCGAATGGCATCAAACATGCAAAAAAACTCGATCAAAGCCGACCATGCCATCCCCTTTGAGTGTGGATCGACCTTTTTATGTTCCAGATGTATTCCGAGTTGACCCTTCAGCTATTTCACGTTGCTGGGATTCAATGCTAAGTCAGCATTCGGAAAAACTCTCCACTGATTAAGTAACACCCTCAATTTTGCTGTAAATCAGCTAAATCAGCCAAATCAATCGCATGAAAATTACTGTTGTAGGAACGGGCTATGTAGGCCTTTCTTTGGCTGTGCTTTTGGCACGCCATCATCAAGTCGTGGCTTTAGATATCGATGAAATCAAAGTCAATAAAATCAATCAAGGCATTTCTCCGATTGAAGATGATGATATCTCCCATGCGCTTGCCAGCAATAAACTTCAATTAAAGGCAACCCTTGATCCGATTGAGGCCTATCTAGATACCAGCTGGGTGATTGTGGCTACACCTACTGACTATGATGCTGAGACCAATCTTTTTAATACAAGCTCAGTCGAAACAGTGGTTTTGCAAGCCCAACAGTACAGCCCTCAATCTACGGTGATTATCAAATCAACAATTCCCGTAGGATTTACAGAACGATTAAAGCAAGAACATGATTTAAATAATATTTTGTTTTCCCCTGAGTTCTTACGTGAGGGTAAGGCACTGCACGATAACCTTTATCCAAGCCGCATAGTCGTTGGTGAGCAGTCTGAGCGAGGTCAAGATTTTGCAAAGATATTGCTCAATGCAAGTCGTAAAGATGATGTGCCTGTATTGCTGACTGGTAATACAGAAGCTGAGGCCATTAAATTATTTTCAAATACATACTTGGCTATGCGAGTAGCTTATTTTAATGAACTTGACACTTATGCAGCTGTGCATGGATTAGACTCCAGACAAATCATCGATGGTGTAGGTCTTGATCATCGTATTGGCAGACACTACAACAATCCAAGTTTTGGTTACGGCGGTTATTGTTTGCCAAAAGATACCAAGCAGATGTTGGCAAATTATCAAAACGTTCCTCAAAATTTGATTGAAGCTATTGTTAAGGCAAATGGTACAAGAAAAGATTTTGTGGCTGCTGACATACTGAAGAACAAACCAAATACGGTTGGAATTTATCGCTTGGTCATGAAGGCAGGGTCAGATAACTTTAGATCTTCAAGTATTCAGGGTGTCATGAAGCGAATTAAAGCAAAAGGGGTAAACGTGGTTGTGTACGAACCCACTTTACATGACAATGAGTTTTATGGCTCAAAAGTAATCAATGACCTCAAATTATTCAAAGATACATGTGATGTCATTGTGGCCAACCGCATGAGTGATAGCTTGAGTGATGTGGCTAGTAAAGTCTACAGTCGTGACTTATTTGGCAGTGATAGTTGAAATTCTTGTTTAGTTTAGCCATTGGTCGTGAGTTTGCTATAAAGCCGCTATTGGCAGAGAAGCAAGGGAGTACTACTCAAGAAAATACTGTAATTGCTTGGGGTAAGAAGCCCAGTTCTTTTCGTGCTGAACGAAAATCAAAAAAAATAAGTTCATCCCTGGTTCGTATTGAAGATGGTTTTTTACGTTCTTATTTTTCAGGTAAAAAATCGCCAACCTTATCTGTGGTATTTGATGAATTAGGCATCTATTACGACTGTAACCAGGCAAGTACCTTAGAACAATTGCTTAACAGTGATAAAGATCTGTTATCTGATTGTGAATCTTTTCTCATTCAGGCTCGCACTGCGATATTGACACATGGCTTGAGTAAATATAACCATGCGCCAAATCTAACAAAGAAATCACTGTCAAATTCCCATTCATTGACAGAGTGTCAAGGTGCTATTGGTTATAAAAGTGATGACAGTTATCTTTCTGGTGATCGTAAAAAAATACTAGTTGTAGACCAAACCTTCGGCGACATGAGTGTTCAGTATGGCGGCGCTACTTCCCAAACATTTACTGAAATGCTCTCTGCAGCCTTAGCTGATAATCCTGAAGCAACCATTTACGTTAAAACCCACCCAGAAGTAAGTTCTGGTAAAAAAAGTGGTTATTTAACTTCAGTAAAAAATTCTGATCGTGTTGTTGTTTTACGGAATGCAGTCAATCCAATTGATTTAATCAAACAGATGGATAAGGTCTATGTCGTGACAAGCGGCATGGGCTTTGAAGCATTGATGGTGGGTAAGCCAGTCGTTTGCTTTGGGGCTCCCTGGTACGCAGGTTGGGGAGTGACTGATGATCGTGTTCTAGATTCACCAGCATGGTCAAGGCGTACTCGCAAAAGAATCGTTGATGAATTATTTGCTGCAGCATATATTCATTACACAAGACACCTAAACCCCACAACACATCAAAGAGGTCAAATAACAGATGTTATTGATTGGCTAATTCGACAAAAAGATAAAGCAAATCAAGCTCATGGATCTGAGAGAAAGAATAGAGTCTTTAGCTTTTCTTTTGAGAAATGGCGAGCGTACAACCTAAAGCCATTATTAGGTCTACACCAAGAGTTAGTTCATTTTGCAAAAGATATTAGTCATCTTGATCGCTATCAACTAAACGAAGGTGAATCTGTCTTGTATTGGGGTGCAAGACCTCCATCAGAACTCGTTGATTATGTCAGTGATCATAAATCTAGACTATTGCATGTTGAAGATGGTTTTATCCGTTCAGTTGGCTTGGGATCTGACCTCATTAGACCTTTGTCCTTGGTCATGGATCAAAAAGGTCTGTACTTTGATGCTACTAGATCCTCAGATCTGGAGATCATCCTGAATGGTCAAGAATTCACCGAAGATGATTTATCCAGAGCTGCTTGGGTCAAGCAATACATCATCGATCATGAAATCACCAAATACAATTTAGAACCTCGTCAGGTGATTGATTGGCGTCCCTTAGCTAGGGGGCGCTCAATCATTTTAGTTCCTGGTCAAGTCGAAGATGACGCATCTATCAGATTGGGTTGTACAACCATTCAAACAAACTTGGATCTGCTGAAGGTCGTGCGTGCAGAGCATCCCAAAGCGTTTATTGTCTATAAACCGCACCCAGATGTACTTAGTGGTAACAGAAAAGGACGCATTGCTTTAAAAGAGATTGCTCCATGGGTCAATCACATTGAAACTGAAGTAAGTATCATCAGTTGTATCAATGCCTCTGATGAAGTACACACCATGACATCTTTGTCAGGATTTGATGCTTTATTGAGGGGCAAGAAAGTTGTTACCTATGGTCAACCCTTTTATGCAGGGTGGGGATTGACTGAGGATAGGGCAGAAAGCCCCACTGCCTTTAAACGCAGGCAAAGAAAATTAACATTAGAACAATTGATTGCCGGTGCTTTACTGCATTACCCCATTTACTGGGACTGGGATCTCAAAGGTTACACCACTTGCGAAGCAGTATTGCATCGCATTGTTGAGCAAAGAACTCAATTGGAGCAAGCTGGCAAGCTTGATCAATTAAGAATCGGTTGGGTAAGACGACAACTGAGAAAAGCCAATGTCCTTCTAAAAAGTATCTTGGTGCCTTAGATGCTTGCCACTCTTGGTACCAAATGTATCAAAAAAACACTGAAGTCACAGAAGTAATTCGTTGCGTGCCTTGTTACGTACTTTGTTACACCAATCTTTTTTTACTAACAGGCACTTTTAGTAGTTAGAAGCCTTTTTAACTTGCGATAGTTGGAGTTGAAGTTTTTGCACAGAACCAAGAATTTCAACCAGCAACAGGGCTCTGGCAAAACCATCTGGCATGGTTTGAAGTTTTTCAAAGAAACCAAATAATCCTTTGAATGGTCCTTGGATGATTTCTAATACTTCTCCCTCTTGATACAAATCATGGGGTTCTTCTTCATGAGTGCAGCGTTTCTTCAGATAATCTACGATCAGATCGGGTATCACTACGGGATCTGTGTTGATACCAAACCTGAGTAATTCAGCCACGCCACGGGTTGACCTGATTGGAAACCAATTACTGCTGACATCTGAAAGCCGGATAAACAAATAGCGACTGAATAAAGGTTCAGTCGCTATTTTTATTTGATTGTTCCGTTTCTTTTGAACTTGGCAAGTAGGTAAAAAAACTTCAAAACCTTGATTTTGAAGGTTCTCAAGAGCCCTGAACTCTTGTTTTACTTTCGTGTGTATCACATGCCATTTCATTTAGTGTTTATTACTTATTAACCACACCCACGTTAACCAATGGGTACACAACTGAAACAATGATATTCAAGAACTTTTGTAGTTCAGCTGCTGGAGCGTTAGAAACATAAACCACGTCTTTATTCTTTAAGTTAAAGCTCTGTGCTAAAAAATAGGTGCCTGGATTTGTCATGTCCACTTGATAAATCACAGGCACTTTTCCATCTTGTGTTTTGACTTGGCTGTTATTGGCGGCTGTTGGTTCTTCAAACCTGAAGATGAAAACACCTTTGGCATTTGCGCGATTATCTTGTAGCCCACCCATTCTGCCTAAAGCTTGAGCCAATGTGATGCCATTGGCTTCAAACATGATCTCTTCATTTTTTCCACTGGCACCTAAGCTTGTAAAGCTGAATGGCTGGAAATAAGCCGTTAAAACATCACCACGTTGCAACAAGATATTTTGTTTGGAGTCTCTGATGACTGTTTCAAGAGGAATCGTATGGCTCTTAGAGTCTCGACTCAATTGCAAAGTTACTTTGTTGATGGGTTGTTTTACGCCGCCAGCACTGGCAATCGCATCCAATACACGTTCACCTTTGGGGGTCAGTGGTAGCAAAGTGCTGTTGTTGACTTCGCCAACAACTGTCACAGTAGAGGTTGTGTTTTTGGTCATCCTGACCATCACTTGTGGAAAGTTGGCTTTACCTCTGATGGCAGTCAAAATATCAGTTTCAATACTTTTGAGCGTTTTACCTTGTGCGCGGATAGGTCCGGCAAATGGCACATTGATGGTACCGTCTTGATTAACCATTTGTTCAGGTATCACTGAACTGCGACTTCCTGAAGAGCCAGCCATGCCAGGAAATGAAGTGGTGCCAAATAATAGAGCAGGGCTGGCTTCCCAAACATGTATCTCTAAAACATCACCAGGTTGAACCAGGTAATCTCTGGTGGCTTTACCAAAGACCTCTGAGAAAAGTTGCTGCTGAGAACTGGTATTGATTTTAGAAACCACATCGCCGTTCAGTGGAATCACTTCAATTAAGGAGTTATCACTAGAACTGGCTTCTACAACAGAAGTGCTTGGTCCAGAAGATGGTAACCAAGTTTTAAGGCTGGAGCAGGCAGTCAAAGATGCCATTGATACTGTTAATAAAAGAACTTTTAGCCTGCTCATTGCAATGTTTCCTTGTAATATTTGAAGGCATCATCAATTGATTCAAAGGGCTGCAAGGTTTTATTGTGTAAAACATAGGCCTTTTGACAATATTCTCTGATGATTCTCTCTTGATGAGAGACCAATAAAAGGCTTCTATCGGATTTTTGACAAAATAATTGATCGCGGCATTTTTGTTGAAATTGACTATCACCCACAGCCAATACTTCATCAATCAAGTAGCAGTCAAAATCAATGGCCATCGAAGCAGCGAAGCCAAATTTGGCTTTCATGCCAGAAGAATAGGTTTTGATCGGTTCATTCAAGAAATGACCTAAGTCTGTGAATGAGCGGACGAACTCAATTGTTGGTTCATATTCAGCGTTATAAATTCGGCAGAGGAATTTGAGGTTATCAATGCCCGTGAGGCTGCCTTGATAGCCACCACTCAAACCCAATGGCCAAGAAATACTCATATCACTTTGAATGTTTCCTGAGTCTGGTAAAGCAACGCCACTGACGATTTTCACCAATGTAGATTTGCCAGAACCATTAGAACCTAGGACAGCAACTTTTTCACCACGTTTTAGATCAAGATTCACATCATCAAGCACTTGATTGATACCAATCTGGGTTGGAAAGGATTTTGAGATGTTTTGCAGTTGGATCATTCTGACTCCAATACGCGTCTAATTTTTCTGGCCAGTGATAAACCAATCAAGGTGAGTATCAGATTAACGGCGATCAAATAATTGATGGAATACATCGCTTTGATTGATGTTCCAAAATAGGCTTCACGCAAATATTCCAATGCATTTATCAAGGGAAACCAAGACAAAAATTCTTGAGCGCTGCTTGGTAACCAGCTGAGCATAAAAATAACACCCGAAAATGGTAATGAAACTATCAAAATGATTGGCCAAATGCGATCAAAAAAGGAGCTTGCTTCCATCATGTAGCCAACAATCAAGCCAAAGCCTAAACAAAACCAGGCCAGCAATAACCAAGCTGTGATGACATCTAAAATACTGATGGGAAGATTCATCAAGCCAAATTCATTGAATAGAAGTGTTAAGAGTATGAGGGATGCACTAACGGCTGCAAGCTCAAGAATGAATCTAGAGAAAATTAAATCAAGAATACGAATATTGCGATGGTAGAGAAGGCCTCTATTGCTAGCAGCAGTTGAGCTGATGCGATTGCAAATGTTCCTGAATAAAATAAAGCCAGAATAACCAGTGACCAGGAATCCAGCAAAAGACATGCCACCAAAAAAGTGAGGATTGCTTGTCAGCGCTAAAGGACTGTGACCAAGAATCAGATTTCTGACAATCACAATACCAAGAGTAAAAAGAATGGGTTCAATGAAAAGCCAAAGAAAACCAATATTTTTTCTGCCATAACGTGTCAATATCTCTCTCAGAATCAATGCACCAATGACTCTGATTTGAATACTCAAAGACTGCTTCAATGCATGTTGAGCAGCCTTTGCTTGAAGACTTGAACTAGGCATGGTGTTCTTTGACGCCAGAAATCAACAAAGACAGGATGCCCCATAAGACCAAACCCAGTAATAGGGTGGAGATGATGCCTCTGATTCGTCTTGGTTCCATGGCGCTATCAGGAAGTATGGGGTTTGCCACTCTTTCTATGTAAAGCTGCTTTTTAAGAGCTTCTGTTCTTGCTTGCTCTAGGCTTGACAGTGAGGTGGCCAATTGTTTATCTGCAAACTCACGCTCTAAATGAAGATTTTGTAGGCGGATGACTTGCCCATCAGGATCTTTGACACCCTCTTTCTTGCGAAGAAGGCTGATTTCTTTTGAAAGATCTTGTATTTTACTTTTTGCAATATCAACTTCTCTTTGTGCTGATTTCATCAAATCTTGTCGTGCACGCAAGTTAAGTTGATTGACCAAGTCTTCACTCAACCTGAGTAGAGATTGATTGATCTTCAGTGCCATTTCAGGGTTGTAGGCTCTAACTGTGAGTGTGTTGACCGAAGTGATTGGGTCAACCAAGACGGCTACTTTGCCTAAATAGTAATCATGAAACCATTCAAAGCTACTGTCCCAAATACGTACTGTAGGAAATCTGTTGAATACATCAACAACATTGCTGGAGTAATGTTCTTTTACCTGTAGATCTTTATCTAGTTTAGATAGTGCATCTCTGGATAAGCTATAGGATTGAACACCCCAAGCGTCATTATTAGATGAGCTGACACCCATTCGGCCTAAAAGTCCGTCCAAAGAAGGAGCACTATTTTGACCAGTTGATTTCACGACAAACTTTGACTCTGTGATGTAAACATCAGACGCGATGGGTCCAAAGTAAAGAATCGATAGGGTGGTTGGGACAACAACTGTTGCTAAAAAAAGCTTGTTGCTCCAAATCTTGTTGGATTTAAGATTGTTGATCCACTCAACAACTCTTGCTTTGATATTAGTAGCTTTTGTGCCGTTTAAGAATTGGAGGCTCATGGTTTTCTTTTCTTCAAATAGAGTCGCGCAATCTCTGTCAGAGCCTTTACTTCATCTTCTTTTAACTTGTTTAATATCTGTATTAATTCTTGAGCACTGCTATTGGTAGCATTAGAGTTCTGTCCGTAAGGGCGTATCTTGAATTGTTCTATCGAACTATCGCTGAGCGTCACATCCATGGATAGCCAGGCACACAAGACCCTGAGCCTTGAGGCGTGGGGAAGAGCTTTGCCGCGGATCCATTTTCTGGCTGTTTCTACTGAAATGGGTTCAACATCCTTGGCGAGCAAAGAAAAATCTCTTGCAAATACGGCGCAACTAGGAATTTTCCCGTAATGGGATTTCAACCTGTCCTGTAATTGCCTGGAAAAAGAGAGTTTTAAAGCGTTAATTTTTCACACCAATTTCTACTTATTGTTGTTACAAATAATAAGAGAATCCATTATTGAATTTACTAACAATAGTTGTAAGAAATTACGTGTTAATTACGTTAATTCCAATTAAAGTTGCATTAAATGGAGTTATTTTTATAGTTATAGAACGTATTAAACAGATTATGTTTTTGATTAATAATGATATTTTGGGTATCTTCTCCTGTGGTATCAACATCATCAATAGGCAAATATATGAATGTGGCCAAACCTTCTCCAACTCATGCAGGAAACCCTGAATTAGTCGCATTGGGACTAAGAATTCGTTATTTACGCCAAAATCTGGGGTTTTCTCAAGAAGCCTTTGCCGATGAAATCGGAATTGATCGCAGTTATGT
>JACCDZ010136099.1_pt1 | contig 22939 bp, 17 predicted proteins | sample 7449551 | NCBI WGS metagenome assembly JACCDZ01 (sample SAMN15323452, study PRJNA562643) | freshwater metagenome | isolation source: river surface water | place: USA:Blue River Watershed | collected 2017-08-18 | reverse complement strand
GGAACTAGCATTCCGAACAGTCTTAATTGACCAATGACAAGATTTAGCTTTTATCTTTCTCTTTCTTCTGTTGAAATAAATTTATAAAATTTTCAAAGAACTTCCTTTTGCAAACATAGGATGACAAAGGGAATAAAAAAAACGAGTGCTAATAATGTAGCACTCGTTTTTTTATCATTATAAAGCAAAACTTATTCTATTTCAGAAACACGCATCGTGTTTACCATTCCTTTTGCTACGATAGGCATTGCGGCTAAGTTGACCACCATGTCACCTTTTTTCACGTATTTCTTTTCTTTACAAATCGTGTTGATATCGTCGATGGTGTCGTCTGTACTTACTAATTTGTCATAGAAATACGCTCTAACACCCCATAATAAGTTCAATTGCGTTAAAATACGTTTGTTAGACGTAAACACCAAAATATGCGATTTTGGTCGCCATGCCGAAATTTGGAATGCCGTATAACCTGAGTTTGTTAACGTTGTAATCGCTTTAGCATTAATAGTATCCGCCATTTGTGAAGCGTGATAACAAATCGATTTCGTAATGTAACGTTGGTTTTTTACTTGTGGTTGCGATAACGGCACTTTAATTAATGGCGAATCTTCCACACTTTCAATAATACGTGTCATGGTTTGAATTACTTCCACAGGATAATTTCCTACTGAAGTTTCTCCAGATAACATTACAGCATCAGCTCCGTCCATTACCGAGTTGGCTACGTCGTTTACTTCAGCGCGTGTTGGTGTTAATGACGTAATCATCGTTTCCATCATTTGTGTTGCCACAATTACCGGAATACGAGCTGTTTTTGCTCTGTGAATCAATTTTTTCTGAATCAACGGCACTTCTTCAGCCGGAACTTCTACTCCTAAATCCCCACGAGCCACCATCAAACCATCACAAAATGCTACGATTTTATCAATGTTTTCAACCGCTTCTGGTTTTTCAATCTTGGCAATAATCGGAATTTTGTGATCAGAATGTTCTGCAATCAAATCTTGTAAATCTTCTAAGTCTTTTGGAGTTCTTACAAACGATAATGCAATCCAATCCACATCGTTTTCGATGGCAAATTTAGCATCGCGAATATCTTTTTCCGTTAAAGCAGGAAGTGAAACTTTCGTATTTGGTAAGTTCACTCCTTTTTTCGATTTCAAAGGACCACCTTGAACCACTACAGCTTCAACTTCAGTGTTTTTATCGGTTTTAGTTACTTCGAAAATTAATTTTCCGTCGTCTAATAAGATTCGTTCTCCAGCATTTACATCTTTTGGAAACTCTTTGTAGTTCATGTAAACACGCTCCGCCGTTCCTAAGATATCTTCTGCAGTAGTGAACGTGATTTTATCGCCTTTGCTTACTACTACATCTTCTTTCATTACACCTACACGTAATTTCGGACCTTGTAAATCGGCTAAGATGGAAGTAGTATAACCAAACTCATTGTTTAGTTCTCTAATCATGTCAATTCTAGCTTTTACATCGGTATAATCAGCATGTGAAAAGTTAATTCTGAAGACATTAACTCCAGCATCCACCATATTTTTAAGCACTTCTTTTGTGCTACAAGCTGGGCCTAATGTAGCTACAATTTTAGTTTTTTTATTTGTTGGCATTTTAATTAAAAAATTAAATTATTTTTAGATTTTAAGTTTGTTGTATCAACGGTATAAGCAGTGGTTACATTTTTGATTTTTAGTATTTTATCGATAATTTCGTCGGCATCAAAACCGTAATCGATATTTTCAATTTTAATCAAATAATCTGCTTTTTTATATTCTGGAAGTAAAAAAACGGTAATGTCAACTTGTTCAAAAAGCGAACTCGTTTGTTTGTCCGAATTGACAATCGTAGTTTTATTTTCGATTAAGGTCCAAATTACATCGTTCTTTTCATCATCAAAAGCGAAATTCTCAAAAGCGCTTTTCCCTTCTGGAATAGAGATTTCTACGTAGTTATCATTTTTTTGTAACTGCAATCCCAATTCCCTGTTTAAGCAATACGCTAATTTGTAATCTTCTAAAGATGAATGCAAGGCAATTAACTCATAATCATCTGAAATAAAATCGTTTATTTGAATTTTATGAATGGCCATTTTCCAAAATTAAGTCGTAAATATAAGGCTAAATTACGTTAAAAACTACCTGTTTAGCAGTTCTTAACGATAATTTATAAACGCAAACGTTTGAGTAGGGGAATTATTTTTTCGAAATTTTTTCTTGAAAAGCAAAATAAGCTCTTTGGGCTGCTTTTTCTTCCGCTTTTTTCTTAGAAGTAGCTCTAGCTTTAGCGATAATTTTGTTGTTGATTGACAATTTTACGCTGAAATATTTTTGTCCTTCTTGCCCGTTATCTTCGATAAAATCAAAGGCGAATGGTACTTTTTCTTTTTGACACCATTCGATGATTAAACTTTTGTAACTGATGACTTTACCTTCTAGTTTAGCAATGTCAACATACTGTTTAATGATTTTATTTTGAATGAATTTTTCGCAATAGGTAAAGCCTTTGTCTAAGTAAATAGCACCAATAAAAGCTTCAAATAAATTACCATGAATATTTTCGCCAAACTGACTCGAATTTACTTTGCTTTCTACAAAACTCACTAAATTAAAATCACGACCTAGTTCGTTCAAATGTTCTCTACTTACGATTTTAGAACGCATTTTTGTCAAATAACCTTCGTCTCCCGAAGGAACTTCATTATATAAATGAGCTGCAATAACACTTCCTAACATCGCATCGCCAAGAAATTCCAAACGTTCATAATTAAACGGATTTCCTTTTTCGTCTAATTTATTAGCTGAACGATGGGTAAATGCTTTTTTGTAATATTTCAACTCATTGGGTTGAAAACCAAGGATTTTCGTAATTTTTTCAAAAAAAATCCCGTCTTCTGGAGAACGGGAATTTTTTCGTATTTTATTAAATAAACGACGCATGTTTAGTTCTCAAATTTTTTGAATAAAACACAAGCATTGTGTCCGCCAAAACCAAAAGTATTACTCATGGCTACTTTAATTTCGCGTTTTTGCGCTTTGTTTAAAGTTAAGTTTAACGATGGATCAATGTTTTCGTCTACAGTTGTATGGTTAATCGTTGGCGGCACAATTCCGTTTTGCATCGCTAAGATAGAAGCAATTGCTTCAATAGCACCAGCAGCACCTAATAAGTGACCTGTCATCGATTTAGTTGAATTAATATTGATGTTTTTAGCATGATCACCAAAAACAGCCTTGATTGCTTTTAACTCAGCAACGTCTCCAAGCGGTGTTGAAGTTCCGTGAGTGTTAATATGGTCTACATCTTCTGGTTTTAAGCCAGCATCACGTAAACAGTTTTCCATTACAGCAATAACTCCAATTCCTTCTGGGTGTGGAGCCGTTAAGTGATACGCATCAGAAGATAAACCACCCCCACCTACTTCACAGTAGATTTTAGCACCACGTGCAATTGCATGTTCGTATTCTTCTAATACTAAAGCACCAGCACCTTCACCTAAAACGAATCCATCACGAGTAGCATCAAATGGTCTTGAAGCGGTTTCTGGACTTTCGTTTCGAGTTGATAAAGCTTGCATTGAGTTAAATCCGCCCATACCTGCAATAGTTACAGCTGCTTCAGAACCTCCTGAAACTACAACATCACACATTCCTAAACGAATGTAGTTGAACGCATCTACTAAAGCATTAGCCGAAGAAGCACATGCAGAAACTGTAGTATAGTTTGGTCCCATGAAACCATTTCGCATTGAAATGTGTCCAGGAGCAATATCTGCAATCATTTTAGGAATAAAGAATGGATTAAAACGCGGTGTTCCATCACCAGCGGCATAATTCATTACTTCGTCTTGGAAAGTTTGTAAACCTCCAATACCCGCTCCCCAAATAACTCCAACTCTATGTTTGTTTACATTTTCTAATGTAATTCCTGAATCTTTAATGGCTTCGTCACTCGCAACAATAGCATATTGAGCAAACTTATCCATTCTACGAACCTCTTTCTTGTCGATAAAATCTTCAACGTTGAAATTTTTAATCTCACAAGCAAATTTGGTTTTATGCTTTTCAGTATCGTAATAAGTAATAGGGGCAGCGCCACTTTTTCCGTTCACAAGACCGTCCCAATATTCTTGAAGAGTATTTCCAATAGGAGTTAACGCTCCAAGACCTGTTACAACAACACGCTTTAATTGCATATTCTAATATTTAAAAAATCGTTTAAACAAATAATACCCGTGTTTTCTTTAGTTATTAGGGATAAAGAGACAAGGGTATTTCAATATAATGTGATTGAAATTCAATCAAAAATAGTCTAATTTTCTTTAAAATAATAAAAACCCGCATGCAAAAATGCACACGGGCGTTTTATTTATTATTTTTTAGCTTCTTCGATGTAAGAAATAGCTTGACCTACAGTAGCAATGTTTTCAGCTTGGTCGTCTGGAATTTGGATATCAAATTCTTTTTCGAACTCCATAATAAGCTCAACAGTGTCTAATGAATCAGCTCCTAAATCATTTGTGAAGCTTGCTTCTGTTACAACTTCGTTTTCGTCAACGCCTAATTTGTCTACGATAATCGCTTTTACTCTTGATGCAATGTCTGACATAATCTTTAATTTTTAATTTAATTTGTTGGCAAAAATAAAAAACTTTATTTTAAAACCACCTTTTTGTTACTAAATGTGACTACGAAAATAAAAAAAAATATTCACAAAGGCTTCTTTTTTTTATTTTTTACCAATAATTATTCTTTTTTTTGTGGGAAGAAATCAATACTAAGATGAAGAATATTGTGCTTTTTGCTTCCGGAAATGGCTCAAATGCCGAAGAAATTATTCGCTATTTTAAAAAAAATAACCAAGGAACTGTAGTCGCTATCTTTTCTAACAAACCAGATGCCAAAGTGTTAGATAGAGCAAAAAATCATGATATCCCTTCAGTAGTTTTTAATAAAACGCAGTTAAATGAAGGTTTTGTGTTGGAACAATTGCATCAATTTCAACCCGATTTAATCGTTTTAGCCGGATTTCTACTGAAATTTCCAGAGTCTATATTAAAAGAATATCCAAAAGTGATTAACATTCACCCTGCTTTATTGCCAAAATATGGCGGAAAAGGCATGTATGGCATGAATGTACACCAAGCTGTTTTAGAAAATAAAGAAAAAGAAACCGGAATCACCATTCATTATGTAAACGAACATTACGATGAAGGCGAATTTATTTTTCAAAAATCAGTCAACATCGAGGATTGCAAAACTGCAGAAGAAATTGCGCACAAAATCCACGAATTAGAACATCAATATTTTCCTGAGGTAATTGGAAAGCTAATCACTAATCACTAATCACTTTTTACTTGAGTCACGAAGTACACATATACACAGACGGTGCTGCGAAGGGAAATCCCGGACCGGCTGGCTATGGCGTGGTGATGGAAATGGTGGGAACGCCTTATAAAAAAGAATTTTACGAAGGTTTTCGATTGTCGACCAATAATAGAATGGAATTACTAGCGGTAATTGTAGGTTTAGAAAAATTAAAAAATCAAAAAACAAAAGTTTTAGTTGTTTCTGATTCGAAATATGTGGTGGATGCTGTAGAAAAGCGCTGGGTGTTTCAGTGGGAAAAAATCAACTTCAAAGCAAAGAAAAACCCTGATTTATGGATGCGTTTCTTAAAAGTGTATCGAAAACACCAAGTCGATTTTCAATGGGTGAAAGGGCACAACAGTCATCCGCAAAACGAACGCTGCGATGCATTAGCGGTTATGGCATCCCAACAAGAAAAATTATCTATTGACGAGTTTTACGAAAGGGAAGAAGGGAAGTTGTTGTAGTGTATTAACTTTTTAAACCCATAAACTTTTAAACTTCTAAACAAAAACTTATCTTTGCACCTTATTTCAAATTCAATTTAATGAACAAACTATTAATAGTAGGAACAGTAGCTTTTGATGCTATTGAAACGCCTTTCGGAAAAACAGATAAAATTTTAGGTGGAGCTGCGACTTACATTGGTTTAGCGTCTAACTTTTTTAATGTAGATGCAGCAGTAGTTTCTGTGGTTGGTGAAGATTTTCCAAAGGAATATTTAGATTTATTAGAAAATAAAGGAGTAAATATCGAAGGAATCGAAATCGTAAAAGGTGGAAAAACGTTCTTTTGGAGTGGAAAATACCACAACGATTTAAATTCTCGTGACACTTTAGTTACAGAATTAAATGTTTTGGCCGATTTTAATCCAGTGGTACCACAAGCCTATAAAAATTCGGATGTAGTTTTATTAGGAAACTTACACCCAATTGTACAATCAGGTGTTTTAAACCAAATGTCTGAAAGACCAAAGTTAGTAGTTTTAGATACGATGAACTTTTGGATGGATTGTGCCTTACCTGAATTATTAGATGTTATTAAACGTGTAGATGTAATCACCATCAACGATGAAGAAGCGCGTCAGTTATCTGGAGAGTATTCTTTGGTAAAAGCGGCAGCCAAAATTCATACTATGGGACCAAAATATGTAGTAATCAAAAAAGGAGAACACGGAGCGTTATTGTTCCACAACAAAGAGGTTTTCTTTGCTCCAGCTTTACCATTAGAAGAAGTGTTTGATCCAACAGGAGCTGGTGATACATTCGCAGGAGGTTTTGCAGGTTACATTGCACAATCAGAAAACATTTCGTTTGGAAATATGAAAAATGCCATTATTTATGGTTCTAACTTAGCGTCTTTCTGTGTAGAGAAATTTGGAACAGAAAGAATGGAAGATTTAGATAGAAAAGAGGTTAACACGCGTTTGAAACAATTCAAAGCTTTAACGCAATTTGAAATAGAATTAGAAGAATAAAAACGTGCCTCGAATTTTCGGGGCATTTTTTGTTTCAAAAAGAATAAGAATTACAACAACCTACAACAACACAACAACTTATGAGTGACGCTATACAACACGAATGTGGAATTGCATTACTACGATTAAAAAAACCGTTAGAATTCTATAAAGAAAAATATGGAACCGCTTTTTACGGAGTACAAAAAATGTACTTACTAATGGAAAAGCAACACAACCGCGGTCAAGACGGAGCTGGTTTAGCAAGTATTAAATTGGATGTAAATCCAGGGGAAAGATACATTAGCCGTATTCGTTCAAACGATCCGCAACCTATTAAGGATATCTTCGCTCAAATTAACGATAGAATAAGCCGCGAGTTAGAAGAACATCCAGAATACCAAAACAATGTGGCGCTTCAAAAACAAAATATTCCCTACATTGGAGAAGTGTTTTTAGGTCACGTTCGTTATGGAACTTTCGGTAAAAACAGTATTGAAAGTGTTCACCCATTCTTACGTCAAAACAATTGGATGCACCGTAATTTAATTGTGGCTGGGAATTTCAATATGACCAATGTAAAGGAGTTGTTCCAAAACTTAATTGATTTAGGTCAACATCCAAAACAAATGGCAGATACCGTTACCGTAATGGAGAAAATAGGACATTTCTTAGATGATGAGGTGACGCATTTGTATAAAGAGTGTAAAAATGAAGGCTATTCTAAAAAAGAGGCTTCACCAATTATTGGGGATAGATTAAATATCCAACGCATTTTGGAACGCGCTTCTCGTAATTGGGATGGTGGTTATGCTATGGCGGGTTTATTAGGTCATGGTGATTCATTTGTTATGCGCGATCCTGCTGGAATTCGTCCGGCTTTTTTTTATGAAGATGACGAAATAGTCGTAGTAGCTTCAGAACGTCCAGTAATTCAAACCGTTTTTAATGTTGGATTTGATAAAATTCAAGAGTTAAATCCTGGAAGTGCTATTATCATTAAGAAAAATGGTAAAGTTTCAATTGAAGAAGTTAGAACTCCATTGGTAAAGAAAGCGTGTTCTTTTGAGCGTATTTATTTCTCTCGTGGAAGTGATGCCGAAATCTACCAAGAGCGAAAAGAACTAGGAAGATTGATTTTCCCAAGCATTTTAAAAGCTATCGATAACGACACTGACAATACCGTTTTTTCGTATATTCCAAATACAGCAGAAACTTCTTTTTACGGAATGTCCGAAGCAGCTCAAGATTTTTTAAATCAAAGAAAAGCCAAAGCAATTATTGATCAAAAAGCTACCTTGACCGAAGATAAGTTGAAAGAATTACTTTCAGTTAAAATTAGAACCGAAAAAATTGCAATTAAAGACGCAAAATTAAGAACCTTTATTACTGAGGATAGTAGTCGTGATGATTTAGTTGCACACGTTTACGATGTAACTTATGGCGTAGTAAAACCAACTGATAATTTAGTGATTATTGATGATAGTATTGTAAGAGGAACTACCTTAAAACAAAGTATCATTAAAATGATGGATCGTTTGCATCCAAAGAAAATTGTCGTGGTTTCATCAGCACCTCAAATTCGTTATCCAGATTGTTATGGAATCGATATGGCTAAACTAGAAGGATTGGTTGCCTTTAGAGCGGCATTAGAATTATTGAAAGAACGTAATTTATATCATATTGTAGAAGAAGTGTATCAAAAATCGAAAGCACAAGAAGATTTTAGAGATGCTGATGTAGTGAATTATGTAAAAGAAATTTATGCGCCTTTCACAGATCAAGAGGTTTCAGATAAAATTGCTGTAATGCTCACGCCTGAAGACACAAAGGCACACGTAAAAATTATTTACCAAACAGTAGAAGATTTACATAAAGCTTGTCCTAAGAATTTAGGAGATTGGTATTTTACAGGAGATTATCCAACAAATGGAGGAAACCGTGTGGTGAATAGAGCATTTATGAATTTTTATGAAGGAAAAGATGCTCGCGCATATTAAAAAAATGCGTTTCATCGACTTTTTATTTCGTTTAACAATTTTTTTATAGTCATATAATTTCTTACTCTACTTTAGCAGTACCAAAAAATTAGTAGGTTAAGTTTTATGGTAGATTTGGGGCAAAAAGGGTACGCAATGCGTACCTTTTTATTTTTTTAATATTTTTTGTTATAAAAATCATAAAAAAATCATTTTATTTTGTAAAACATGCATTTCGTCGTCTTTTTTTGCTTTTCAACAATTTTTTTAGGCAAACGAAAAATCAATTCATAATTTAGATATACCAGAAAATTAGTAGGTTAAGTTTTATGGTAGATTTGGGGCAAAAAGGGTGAAAGTAATTTCACCTTTTTTATTTTAATAAATTGGGTAACAAAAAAGGCGAGGATTTTTCAATCCTCGCCTTTTTTAATTTTGTTTGTTTAATTATTTCGCTGCAGCAAAACGTTTTGCTACTTCTGCCCAATTGATTACATTAAAAAATGCTTCCATATAATCAGGACGACGGTTTTGATAGTGTAAGTAGTAAGCATGTTCCCAAACATCCATTCCTAAGATAGGTTGTCCACCACAAGCAACACCTGGCATTAATGGGTTATCTTGGTTTGGAGTTGAACAAACTTCTAATTTTCCATCTTTCACACATAACCAAGCCCATCCTGAACCAAAACGAGTAGCTCCCGCTTTAGAAAATTCAGCTTTAAATGCGTCAAATGAACCAAAAGCGGCGTCAATTGCAGTTGCTAATTCACCAGTTGGTAAGCCACCACCGTTTGGCGACATAATTTCCCAAAACATAGTGTGGTTGTAATGTCCGCCACCATTGTTACGAACTGGCATGTTGTTCATGTCAAGATTTTTCATGATATCTTCAATAGATTTTCCCTCTAATTCAGTTCCAGCAATAGCAGCGTTTAAGTTGGTAACGTATGCATTGTGATGCTTAGAATGATGAATTTCCATTGTTCTAGCGTCAATATGTGGTTCTAATGCATCGTATGCATAAGGTAATTGTGGTAATTCAAAAGCCATGATATTTAATTTTTAGATTAATAATATTTTCACCAAATTTACAAATTAAACTTCGGATTCAAAAATAGATAGTTTTTATACCACTATTAGTAAGATAAATATAACATTGAAGTATATTCGTTTTTAAAATATTAAAAAGTAAATCCAATGAAATCACGCTACAGTATTTTATTTTTTATCGTTCTATTCGTTACAAGTTGCACAAAAACTTCACAACCTGTTGATTCAATTCCAAAGCACGAAACCTTTACCATTCCATCAAAAAAAGTTAATGAAACTCGAGTAATTAACGTTTGGACGCCTGAAAACTATAAAACTAGTACTGATTCGTTGCCTGTTATGTATATGGCAGATGGTGGAATTAAAGAAGATTTTCCGCACATTGCAAATACTTTAGCAGAACTCATCAAGCAAAACAAAATTAAACCTATAATTTTGGTTGGTATTGAAAACACGCAACGCCGAAAAGATTTATCAGGTTTTACAACAGTTGAAAAAGACAAAGAAATTGCTCCCGAAGTGGGTGGTTCAGCACAATTTAGAGCGTTTATTAAAGAAGAACTTTTCGCAGAAATAAATAAAAAATATAGAACTTCAAACAAAAAAGGTATAATTGGCGAATCACTTTCGGGGCTTTTTGTAACAGAAACTTTTTTACAAACGCCAGAAATGTTTGACTTTTACATTGCATTCGATCCTTCATTGTGGTGGAATAATCAATATTTGGTAAAAACGGCAAAACAACACTTGGCAAAATTTCCGAATCAGCAAAAAGTATTTTGGTTCGCAGGTTCTAATGCTGAGGATATTTCGCCAAACACCAAACATCTTCGAGATGTATTAAAAGATACAAATCCATCAAACATAAAATGGAATTATTCTGATGAGCCAAACGAAGAGCATTCTACAATTTTTAGGGCAACCAAAGAAAAAGCAATCGTTTGGACTTTAAATCAATAAAAAATTACACTTGAATACAACCGCTTTCACCATATACGACGCTTCAGCTGGTTCCGGAAAAACCTATACACTAACGAAAGAATACTTAAAAATTCTTTTCTTGGCGACGAATGATGATGCTTATAGAAAAATTCTGGCCATCACTTTTACTAACAAAGCGGTAGAAGAAATGAAAACCCGAATCGTATCGAGTTTGTACCAGTTTTCATTGGATACTACTTCTGACAAAGCAATGGAATTGCTAAAAGATGTTGCTTCGGAAACCAAATTAAGTATCACCACTTTAAAAGAAAAATCGAAAGCCATCATCAAAAATATCATTCACAATTATGCAGCGTTTGATATTTCTACGATTGATAAATTTACACACAAAGTTATCAGAACATTTGCCCAAGATCTGAATTTACCTCCGAATTTTGAAGTGTCTTTGGAAACGGATTCACTTTTACAAGAAGCAATTGATTTGGTGATTTCTAAAGCAGGTGATGATCCTAATTTAACCAAACTACTCATTGAATTTTCTAAAGAAAAAACCGATGACGATAAAAACTGGGACATTTCGGCCGAATTATTAAAGGTTGCCCAATTGATTACCAACGAAAACAATTCGGAAGAAATCAAAGAAATGGCGGATAAGAGTTTAGACGATTTCGGAATCGTAAAAAAGAAATTGCAGGAAGAAATCAAACAATTAAAAGCCGAAACTAGTGAAGCCGGAAAAAATATTAAGCATTTTATCGAATCAAATGGTGCGAGTTTAAGTTCTTTCCCAAAGTATTTTAATGATCATTTGAATAATATTGAGTCAAATCAACTGAAAGACACACAAAAAAAATATTTTGCTCCTGATGATATTAAGGTTTTAAAATCTGCTAAAGATGTTGCTGTTATTGAATCGATTATAGATGAAATTATATCTCAATTAAAATCGATTTACGATAAGTTAGGAAAAGTAGCGATGTACGAAGCTTTTCTGCAAAACTTAAATCCTTTGTCGTTGCTAAACACGATTTATCAAGAATTCAAACAAATTCAGGAAGAACAAAATTTAGTTTCGATTTCCGATTTCAATAAAATTATTCATAACGAAATACAAAATCAGCCAGCGCCTTTTATTTATGAGCGTTTGGGCGAAAAATATCGCCATTATTTTATCGATGAATTTCAGGATACTTCGGTGATGCAATGGCAAAATTTGATTCCTTTAATTGATAATGCACTTTCAGGTCAAGATGATTTTGGTCAGCAAGGAACTTTGATGTTGGTTGGCGATCCAAAACAAGCCATTTACCGTTGGCGTGGCGGAAAAGCAGAACAATTTATCGATTTGGCGAAAGAAGATAAAAAACACAATCCGTTTTCTAATAAAGACAAAGAAACACTTCGTTTGGGCACAAATTATCGTAGTTATTCCGAAGTCATTCAGTTCAACAATGCGTTTTTCAAGCAATTATCTGATAAATTCGAAAATCCAGATTATAAAAATCTATACGAAAACCTTTCGCATCAAGAAATCAATTCTAAAATGGGCGGTTATGTGAATTTGTCATTCATCGAAGTGCCAGAAGAAGAAACTGAAGTAGAAGGTTTTGATTCGGATAACGATTCCATTTCGGTAAAAGATAAATTTTACTTGAATCAAACGTTGCGAACTATTGAAAAATGTATCGCTAACGGATTTGAATACAAAGACATCGTGTTGCTTACGCGAACAAAAGCACCTGGAATTAAGTTAGCGAATTTCTTAACCGAAAACAGTGTTCCGATTTTGTCTTCGGAAACTTTATTGATTCAAAATGCAACCGAAGTTAAATTGTTGATTGCGTTGCTTCGTTATTTGAAAAATCCAAAAGACGACGAATCAAAAGTCTATTTCCTGTATTTCATTGCGAAATATCTTCAAAATGAATTGGAAATTCATGATTTCATTTTGGCTTCGAAAGATAAAAATTCGGAAGAATTAGAAGTGTTTTTGAAAACCATTGGTATTGAAATTTCGTTTAAAAATTGCAAGAAAAAATCCTTATACGAAGCAGTTGAAATTTTAATTGCAACTTTTCTAAATGACAAAGTGAATACCTCGTATTTGCAGTATTTCTTGGATTTGGTGTTGGAAAAAGACGTGAAAGTGCAATCAAGTATTGCGGATTTCTTGGAATATTGGGACAAAATTGGTTATCAAAAAAGTATTCCATCACCAGAAGGAACGAATGCGGTTCGCATTATGACGATTCACAAATCAAAAGGTTTGGAGTTTCCGGTGGTGATTTTTCCTTTTGCTGAAGAAAATTTTTCAAGCAAACCAAAAGACAAATTGTGGATTCCGTTAAAAGATGCGAATGTGAATTTCCCGAAAGCGTTAATCAACAATAAAAAAGAAGTGGAAACATACGGAAACGAAGCAAAAGCTATTTTTCAAACCAAAAATCAAGAAGAAGTTTTAGATACGATTAATGTTTTGTATGTCGCTTTAACACGTGCAGAAGAACAGTTGTATGTGATTTCGAACAAATTGAAGACGAAAAAAGGAGAATTGGTTACCAATAATTTGTCATATTATTTTCTTGAATTTTTACAAAATATCGGCAAATATGAAGAAGCTAAATCAGAATACGAGTTCGGAAATCCAAATAGAATTTCAACGAACAAATCCCACGAAGGAAATCACCATCAAATCGGAATTGTTTCACACAAATTAAATCCAAAAAACATCAAAATTGCACAAAGAGAAGCTTTAATGTGGGGAACGGTTCAACAAGACGCGATTAATTTTGGAAATATTTTGCATGAAATCATGGCGTTTATTCATACGAAAGAAGATGTAGATTTGGCCATTCAAAAAGCAACGGAATTGGGATTGATTACGTTTTCCCAAAATGTAATTTTTAAAGAAACAATTGAAAAAATCGTAAATCATGAAGAATTGATTTCGTTTTTTGATGCAGATGCAAAAGTTTTCAACGAACAAAACATCATCAAAAAAGCTACTAAAAACAGTAAACCCGATAGAGTTGTGATTAGAGATAATGCGGCGTATTTGTTAGATTACAAAACTGGAGAAAAACACAACAAACACAAAGCCCAATTAGAAGAATACGAAATGGCTTTACAAGAAATGAACTATACCGTTGCAAAAAAAGCACTTATATATATAGGTGAAAGTATAGAAATAGTAACTTTGTAACCATTAACACAACCATAAACGATTAATATATCATGTACGGAAAAATCCAACAACACCTACAAAACGAATTAAATACGATTCAAGAAAACGGATTATTTAAAAAAGAACGCATTATTACTTCGCCTCAAGGAGCAGAAATTACGATTTCGACTGGTGAAACGGTTTTAAATTTTTGTGCGAATAACTATTTAGGATTGTCATCTCATCCTGAAGTAGTTCAAGCAGCAAAAGATGCTTTAGATTCTCATGGATTTGGAATGTCATCTGTGCGTTTTATTTGTGGAACGCAAGATATTCACAAAGAATTAGAACAAAAAATTGCTAATTTCTACGGAACAGAAGACACTATTTTATACGCAGCAGCTTTTGATGCAAATGGTGGTGTTTTCGAACCTTTATTAGGAGAAGAAGATTGTATTATTTCGGATTCTTTGAATCATGCTTCTATCATTGATGGTGTTCGTTTGTGTAAAGCAGCACGTTATCGTTACGAAAATAATAACATGGAAGATTTAGAGCAACAGTTAATCAAAGCAACTGAAGCAGGTCACCGTTTTAAACTTATTGTAACTGACGGAGTTTTCTCGATGGACGGATTAGTAGCACCACTAGATAAAATTTGTGACTTAGCCGATAAATATGATGCTATGGTTATGGTTGACGAATGTCACGCTGCAGGTTTCATTGGAGCCACAGGAAAAGGAACGTTAGAAGCTAAAGGTGTAATGGGAAGAGTAGACATCATCACAGGAACACTTGGGAAAGCACTTGGTGGAGCCATGGGTGGTTATACAACGGCAAAAAAAGAAATCATTGAAATATTACGTCAACGATCTCGTCCATATCTATTTTCAAATTCATTAGCGCCTTCTATTGTAGGAGCGTCTTTAAAAGTTTTTGAATTATTAGAAAAAGACACGACTCTTAGAGATAAATTAGAGTGGAACACCAATTATTTCAAAGCAGGATTAAGAAAATCAGGTATCGATTTTATTGATGGAGATTCTGCAATTGTTCCAGTTATGCTGTATGATGCCAAATTATCTCAGATAATGGCAGAAGAACTGTTAAAAAAAGGAATCTATGTAATTGGATTTTTCTTTCCAGTAGTTCCCAAGGATAAAGCACGTATTCGCGTGCAATTATCGGCAGCACATACCCAGGAACACTTAGATAAAGCAATTGCAGCTTTTACAGAAGTAGCTAAGAATTTAGGAATAATCAAGTAAAAATCCGACAAATATGTAATTTTTTTTAACAAAACTTTTTGTAGTTAAAAAAAACGTATTACTTTTGTTCCAATTATAACGCATTGTAATTAAATAAAACAAGTATGAAACATCTTAACAAATTATTTGCTGCAGCTTTGTTGTTTGCTGGTTTAACATCACAAGCACAAGATAGCAACAACCCATGGGCAGTGTCTTTTGGGGTAAATGGAGTTGACACTAAAGTTAGTGCTGTTGGTAATGACAGTCCAAAATTCATCCAACTAGTAAACGCAAATCAGAACTGGAATATTTTACCTTCAGTATCTTATTTAAACGTATCTAGATATGTAGGTGATGGATTTTCTTTTGGTGTTACAGGTTCTGTAAACAAAATTAATAAATGGGTAGAAAGAGTGGATGGAACACAATCAACAGATTTAGTTTCTGATCCAGGTGATCTTTCTTATTATGCATTTGATGCTGTAATCAAATACAGCTTCATGGAAATGTTGAAATCGAAATGGATTGACCCATCTATCAATATTGGTGGAGGTTATAATTTCTTTGGAGATGCTTCTGCTGGAACTGTAAACGGAGGTTTAGGTTTAACTTTTTGGTTAACTGAAAATGTAGGTTTACAATTCCAATCTACTTACAAGCATTCATTTGATGACAACAGAGTAGCTAATTCTGATGTACCAACTCATATCCAACACTTTGCAGGTTTATCTTTCAAATTTGGAGGTAAAGATACTGACGGTGATGGTATTTATGACAAAGATGATGCATGTCCAGAAGTTGCTGGTTTACCAGAATTTAAAGGTTGTCCAGATACAGACAAAGACGGTATCCAAGATTCAGAAGATGCTTGTCCAGAAGAGGCAGGTTCTAAAGAATTAAACGGTTGTCCTGATAATGACGGAGACGGAATCATCAATTCAGAAGATGCTTGTCCAGATGACAAAGGAACTAAAATGATGAAAGGTTGTCCTGATACAGATGGTGACGGTGTTGCTGACAAAGATGACAAATGTCCAACTGTTGCAGGAGCTAAAGATAATGGAGGTTGCCCATGGCCAGATACTGACGGTGACGGTGTTGCTGATAAAGACGACAAATGTCCAACTGTTAAAGGTTCTGTAGCTAACAATGGTTGTCCAGAAGTTTCTGATGAAACAATGAAAAAATTAAATGACTATGGTAAAACTATCTTGTTTAACTCTGGTAAAGCTTCTTTCCAAAAACAAACAATTCCAGTTTTACAAGCAATGGCTGCTATCTTAAAAGAGTATCCAACTGCTAAATTCTCTTTAGAAGGTCATACAGATGCTGATGGTAAAGATGCAATGAACCAAAAATTATCTGAAGATAGAGCTGCTGCTGTTAAAAACTTCTTAGTTGAAAACGGTATCGATGCTTCTAGATTATCTTCTAAAGGTTTTGGTGAGTCTATGCCAGTAGATTCTAACAAAACTGCTAAAGGTAAAGCTAACAACAGAAGAGTAGAAGTGAAATTAGTTAAATAATTTCTTTCTAAAATATATTAAGAAACGTCCCGAAATTTCGGGACGTTTTTTTATTTTTATAAAATGAAACAAGATACTTTTTTAGATAAGTTAAGCAACACTATTTTATCACAATCTGATATTGAATTAACGAATTGTCTGATTGTTTTACCCAATAAAAGAGCAAAAGTATTTCTTTTAGAAAGTTTAAAAAATCAATTAGAAACTACTTCGTTTGCGCCAACTATCATTAGTATTGAAGATTTCATTCAAGAGATTTCAGGTCTTCGTACCGTTGACCCAATCGAATTACTATTTGAATTCTACGAAGTTTATCTTTCCGTAACTGAAAAATCCAAACAGCAAACCTTCGAAGAATTTGCTACTTGGGCAAAAACTGCCATTCAAGATTTTAATGAAATCGATCGCTATTTATTAGATCCAAATCATGTTTTCTCTTATTTAGAAGATATTGAAGCATTAAAACGTTGGGATTTACATCCACAAGACAAAACCAAATTAATCACAACTCATTTAGAATTTTGGGCGAAACTACCTTTATACTATGAATCGTTTTATAAGCATTTATTAAAAAAAGGAATCGGTTATCAAGGTTTATTATACAGAGAAGCAGTTAAAAACTTAGCTTCGTTTATCAAAACAATTACCAAACAAATCTATTTCGCAGGTTTCAACGCTTTAAATCAAGCGGAAGAGAGAATATTCAAACATTTAGCTAACGAAAACAAAGCCAAAATTTATTGGGATATTGATGAAGTGTTTTTGAACGATTCGTATCACGATGCTGGTTTGTTCATTAGAAAATTCAAGAAAGAATGGAAACCTTTCGTAAATCAAGATTTCGAATGGGTAGTAAATCACTTTAGTCAAGAAAAAAATATCGAAATTATTGGTACACCAAAAAGTATCGGTCAAGCTAAAATTGTGGGAACTATAATTGAAAAAATTCAATCTGAAAACCCAAATTTAGAAAAAACAGCTGTTGTTCTTGGTGATGAAAACCTATTGCTTCCTGTTTTATACGGTTTGCCTGAATCGGTTGATGCGTTGAATATTACGATGGGTTATCCGAGTAAAAATAATCCTGCACAATTGTTGATTAGCAAGTTGTTCAAGTTGCATACGAATGCTAAACAACGAAATGAAAAAAGTTATACCTTCTACTACAAAGAAGTTTTAGATATTCTAAATCATCCTTTGGTAGAGCCGTATTGTAAAGTGGAAGAAGTGGTAAAAGTGATTAACAACAACAATTTTACCTTCTTTTCGAATCAAAAATTATTCAGTTTATACGAAGAGAAATATCCTAATTCAGAAAACAAATTCTTCAAATTATTATTTACACGTTGGGACGATTCTATTTCTGATATTTTAGCGAATTTGAATTCGATTTTACTTATCATAAAATCCTATTTAAGTAACGATGATGCCGAAGAAAAAGTAACCAAAGCTTTTGTGTATTCCGTTTTTAAAACGATAAATAAATTAACCAATTATCACGAAACTTATAATCAAATTGAAAGTTTGCCATCGCTTCAAGCCATTTACAAGCAAATTATCGATTTAGCGGAAGTTTCTTTCGAAGGTGAGCCTTTGAGCGGTCTTCAAGTAATGGGTGTTTTAGAAAGTCGTGTATTGGATTTTGAAAATGTGATTATTACTTCGGTAAATGAAGGAAAATTTCCAGCTGGAAAATCGCAAAATTCATTTATTCCGTATGATGTAAAGAAAGAATTGGGATTACCTACCTACAAAGAAAAAGATGCGATTTATTGCTATCATTTTTATCATTTGTTATTGCGTGCGAAAAATGTTTGGTTGCTTTATAACACCGATAACGAAGGAATCGATGCTGGAGAAAAAAGCCGTTTCATTACTCAATTAGAAATCGAGAAACAACCAAAACACAATATCATAAGTACAATTTATAACGCGGTTTTACCCGAAAAAGCATACGAACCCGTTACCATTCCAAAAACCGATAAAATCTTAACCCGTTTGCACGAAATTGCAACGGATAAAGGATTTTCACCATCGTCGTTAACAAATTATATTCGAAATCCGTTACAGTTTTACATGCAACGTATTTTGCGCATTAACGAAGCGGATGAAGTAGAAGAAAACATCGCAGTAAATACGTTAGGAACCATCATTCATAACGCTTTGGAAGAATTGTATACGCCGTATTTGAATCAGTTTTTGGCATTGCATCATATTGAAGCGATGGAAGCTAAAATTGATGAAGTCATTCTGAAACATTTCAAAGAAATTTACAAAGAAGGCGAAATTAACAAAGGAAAAAACCTATTGGCGTTTGAAGTAGCGAAACGAAATGTTTACAATTTTCTACAACTAGAAAAGAAAGACATCGAAGAAGGTCAAGCCATAAAAGTATTGCTGTTAGAAGCAAGTTTGTCTTGTGAAATCGAAGTAAAATCGTTGCCATTCCCAATAAAAATAGCAGGTAAAGTCGACCGAATTGAAGAGCGAGAAGGCGCCATCAGAATCATCGATTATAAAACCGGAAAAGTAGATGGAAACAGTTTAAAAATTCAAGATTTTGGTGATTTGACTTCTGATATAAAAAATGAAAAAATCATTCAGTTGTTGTGCTATGCTTTAATGTTTGAAAATCACGAATTAAAACAAAATCGAGAAGTTTCCGCCGGAATTGTTTCGTTCAAAAATATGAAAAGTGGCTTTTTACCTTTCGGATTAGGAAAAGGGAAAGATGCTGAACTTGTGATTTCAAATGATATTTTAGAAGATTTCAAATCAGAATTAGAAACATTGATTGTAGAAATTTTCAATCCTGAAGTTCCATTTAAGGAAAAGGTTTAACGAATTAAATTCTTTTTAAAAAACCATTCAAAACCGCTAACAATTCCGTTTGGTTTTCAAAGTGACTCATGTGACCGTCTTCAAAAGTGGTGAGTTGTACTTGGGTGCCTTCGATTTGTTCTAAATTGTCATCATAATTTAAAACTGGGTCTTTTTTGCCTAAAATAAGTTGAATCGGATAAGGCGCAAAATGTAAAATAACTTCACGATCTTTTCTGATTTTCATACCTTCTAACGCAGCAACGATTCCTTGAAGCGGCGTTTTTAAAGCTTCTAATTTTACTTCTTCAATAATATCAGCTAAACGTTCGCGATTGTCTTCACTAAATAAATTGGCAATACTCATGCGAATAAATGCCGAATAATTTTGTTTCACCGCAATAATAGCGCGGTCACGATTTGCTTTTCGTTCGTCGCTATCGGCTCTTGAAGTGGAATTTTGTAATACAATTCCTTTTACGTTATCGGGATATAATTCGGCGAAAGCCAACGCCACATAACCGCCCATCGAATGTCCAATTAAAACCGCTTTTCTGATTTTTAATTCGTGTAATAGATGATGCACCATATCGGCTTGGTCTTCCATGGTATGGACATAACCTAGACATTCTGTTTCGCCATGACCTAACAAATCGATAGTAATGATGCGGTATTTTTTAACCAGTTCAGGAACAAACGCATTCCACATCGATTGATTTTCCAAAAAACCATGCAATAACACCACCGCCGTTCCTTTTCCTTGGTCGGTGTAACTGATTTTAGTGTTTTTGAAGTTCGTGGATTTCATGTGGGCAAAGTTAGGGTTTAAACGCAAAGGGCGCAAAGTTTTTTCGCGAAGTACGCAAGGATTTTCTCACCACAAACTTGTCATTCCGTAGGAATCTCATAAAGAGATGCTTAACAGCATGACAAGTTTGCGTTGAGCTAAGTTTGAGCATTAAAAAACGGCTCACATTTCTGCAAGCCGTATATGCTGTAAACTCAGACTGAGACTGAAAACTAACTATTCATTATCGCTTCAATTTCCTCAATTTCAATTGGAATATTGCGCATTAAGTTAAACGCAGCTCCTTTTTCTTGAATTACCATATCGTCTTCTAAACGAATACCAAAACCTTCTTTCGGAATGTAAATTCCTGGCTCAACGGTGAATACCATGTTGGCTTGCATTGGTTCGTGTAATAAACCGTAATCGTGCGTGTCTAATCCCATGTGGTGCGAAGTTCCGTGCATGAAATATTTTTTATACGCTGGCCAATCTGGATTTTCGTTTTGTACATCGGCTTTGTCTAATAATCCTAAACCTAACAATTCAGAAGTCATGATTTTACCCACTTCTACATGATATTGTTTCCATAATGTCCCTGGAACCAACATTTTTGTAGCTTCGTTTTTCACATTTAAAACCGCTTGATAAACTGCTTTTTGTCTATCTGTAAAACGACCCGAAACCGGAACCATACGCGTCATATCACTTGAATAATTCGCATATTCTGCACCAACGTCTAATAAAATTAAATCGCCAGCTTTACATTGTTGGTTGTTTTCGATATAGTGCAACACATTTGCGTTATTTCCAGAGGCAATAATTGGTGTGTAAGCAAAACCTTTCGAACGATTTCTTAAAAATTCATGAGCAAATTCGGCTTCGATTTCGTACTCCATAACACCTGGCTTTACGAAATTCAAAACGCGTCTGAAACCTTTTTCAGTAATATCACACGCTTTTTGGATTAAATCCAATTCTTCACTTTCTTTAACCGAACGCAATCTTTGTAAAATAGGATTCGATTTTTCTACTTTATGAGCAGGATAATTTTCTTTCCACCATTTAATAAAACGCGCTTCACGAGTTTCCGTTTCGATAACGGCTCTGTAATGTTCGTTAGTGTTGATATAAATCGTATCGGCATACGCCATGATTTCTTTCAACGTTTTATGGAAATCTTGTAACCAAATCACCGATTTAATTCCGGAAACTTCGAAAGCTCTTTCTTTGGTAAGTTTTTCGCCTTCCCAAATCGCAATGTGCTCGTTTGTTTCTTTTAAGAATAAAATTTCTTTCAAATGTTCGTAAGGCGCATCTGGAAAAAGTAATAAAATACTTTCTTCTTGATCCACACCTGATAAATAGAAAATATCTCTATGTTGTGCAAAAGGCAAAGTAGAATCGGCAGAAACTGGATAAATATCGTTTGAATTGAATACCGCAACACTGTTAGGTTTCATTTGAGCTGTGAATTTGGCTCTGTTTTTAACGTATAAATCGCGGTCTATTTGATGGTATTTCATGTTGTAAATATTTTTTAATGTTTAAATTTTACCACATAGATACATAGGTTTACCTAAAAAGTTTTAGAAAAATATAGCATTTCATTTTAAGATAGTTTGAACTATGTTAACTAAAATGAATAAAATGCCTTTTCTAAAAAATCAAAATTCTATGTTTCTATGTGGTAGAAAAAAATGTTCTCCAAAATTAATAAGATAAAAATGAAAAGTTGTTAAATACTTTAGAAATTTTGTAGAAGTGCAATGTTTTGGCTAATTTTCAACAAATTTTTTCGAGATGAAGCAAATTACTATCCTGTTTTTATTGATTGTGCAATCGACAATCGCTCAAAATTCGTTGTTTAATCAAGTGGAATCTAAAAATATCGGACCAACCATCATGAGTGGTCGTGTGGTTGATTTAGCTGTAAATCCAAAAAATCCAACCGAGTTTTACGTGGCTTATGCTACGGGCGGTCTTTGGTATACCAATAACAACGGGACTTCTTTTTCGCCTGTGATGGATTCGGCGGAAACGGTAAATTGTGGTTCCGTTACAGTGGATTGGAATTCGGGAACGATTTGGGTTGGAACGGGTGAAGTGAATGCTTCGCGCTCGTCTTATGCTGGAGTTGGGGTTTTAAAATCTTCCGATAAAGGCAAAACTTGGGAAAATTTAGGATTAAAAGATTCGCATCACATTAGCCGAATTTGGGTCAACCCAAGCAATTTGAATGAAATTGTCGTGGCTGCCGTCGGACATTTATATACAACCAACAAAGAACGCGGCATTTACAAATCAACTGATGGTGGTAAAACTTGGGAGCAAACCTTATTTGTTTCGGAAGATGCTGGAATTATTGATTTATCCGTTTCGAAAAACAATCCAAAAATCATGTTTGCGGCGTCTTGGCAAAAAGATAGAAAAGCGTGGCATTTTGATGGTGATGGCGAAAAGTCAGGCATTTATAAAAGTGAAGATGGCGGAACTTCTTGGCAATTAGTGACCACAAAAGAAAGCGGATTTCCAGCAAATGAAGGTGTGGGAAGAATTGGTTTAGCGATGTTCAATGAAAATGT
>JACCDZ011607070.1_pt1 | contig 22945 bp, 20 predicted proteins | sample 7449551 | NCBI WGS metagenome assembly JACCDZ01 (sample SAMN15323452, study PRJNA562643) | freshwater metagenome | isolation source: river surface water | place: USA:Blue River Watershed | collected 2017-08-18 | reverse complement strand
TAGTGTCTGTTGATCAAAAAAAACTACTCTGCGATTGGAACAAAACCGATACACCTGACCACAAAGTTTTGTGGTCAGGTAAACCTTATCCCAAAGACAAAACCATTCATCAGTTATTTGAGGAACAGGTTGCAAAAGCACCAGATAATGTCGCTGTTGTCTTCAAAGACAAAAAACTTACTTATAAGAATTGTTGACTTGTATTAAGTAGTGAAATATAATGAACTACTATATATAATAATATACAAAAGATAGTTGCTGATGTCATGGAATATAAGCTTTGCCGACTCTGTTGAAGCGTGGCTTAATAATTTAACCGTCCAGCAGTTAAAGTCCGTTGCAAAAGAGTTACGGCTTTTGGAGCTATCTGGTCATGAATTAAGGCTACCACATAGTAAGTCTCTTGACCAAGGACTCTTTGAATTGCGAGAGAGAAAATTTGGGTATCGAGTTTATTATATTTTTGATCAACTCAAAGTAATTATTCTCTTACATGCTGGAGATAAGACCAGTCAAAAAAGAGACGTACAAAAAGCTAGAGATATATTAAAAAAATATAGAGGTGATTAAAATGAAAGTGAAAAGTTTCAAAGAGCACTTAGAAACCAGACTAAACAAACAAGATATTGCTGAAATTGAATCTGCAGCTGAAATGGAATATAAAGCTATCCGAGCGCTTAGAGAAGATATTTCTAAAGCGATCAACCAGTACATGTCAAATAATGGTATTGGATTTAATGACATTGTTCGTAAATTAGGTAAAAGTCCATCCCAGGTTTCTAAGATTATGAAAGGTGAGGCAAACTTAACAATCACATCAATTGCTCAAATTTTTGCTATTATCGGAAAAATGCCTCACATCAAATGTGCATAATTGACTGTATTGATAAGCATCGCTCATCACAAAGATATGTATAAGTGGGAATTTTGGTCCAAATCTTTACGGAGACCCATTTTTGTAAAGGCGTGGGCGATATGCTCCTAGCAATGCGACATCATAAGCGAAGAGATTGTCATCGCCTATTGATACGGATAGTAATGATGAAAGGTAACTCATTTTGAAACTTAAAAAATATCAGCCTATGCAGTGGGTTATTCTCGTTATTTTGCTCTTCATTTTTGCAGGGGTTACGGTAGATGCTTTGCATAGTCGTTATGAAAGTCAGTTGACATTAAACACTTCTCAGCATCAGGTCCAACTGGATGCCAATGCGCTACTAACGTCAATTACATTAGAAAATGAACACAAACAAAACGAGCAGTTGGGATATTATAATTTTGAGCAAGGTCACTGTGTTTTGGCGTATCAACAGCTTTTACCCTTTGCGCGAAGCGTTGATAGCAATGCAACTATGGTGATTGGTTACATGTATGAATTTGGTTGCGGTATCGCCAAAAATGCAAAAACAGCTGCGTTATGGTATTACATTGGAATCCTGCGCAATAGCTATAATAGGTCACCAATTTTGCGCGGCTTGCATGCCTATAATAGTGGTGATTATAAAATGGCTGCAGAGTGGTTTCGAATGGCAAGTGAACTCAACGTAATACGAGCATAGAATATGGCAGTTGCGCAGACATGGGCAGACGTATTGTCGGATTATAAACACAGCCAGGCGTTTGCCGATACTTTGGCTTTTGTTGAAAATGAACGCATGAAAGGCAGGGAAATTTTCCCAAGGAATCGGGATATTTTTAATGCGTTTAAGCTATGCTCGTTTGAAGAGTTAAAGGTCGTTATTTTGGGGCAGGACCCATATCACAATATCAATCAGGCGCATGGACTGGCGTTTTCAGTGCAAGAAGGCATTCAACTGCCTCCATCTTTGATGAATATTTACAAAGAATTAAGTTCTGACCTTGGCATTCCTTATGCTTCATCGGGGGATTTAAGTGCCTGGGCAAAGCAGGGGGTTTTCTTATTAAACACCGTGCTCACCGTTGAAGCACACAAGGCGCATTCGCATGCCAATAGGGGCTGGGAGAGTTTCACTGATCACGTGATCAGCCAGATCAGTCAATACAAAGAACATGTCGTGTTTCTATTATGGGGAACCCCTGCGCAAAGAAAAACGGCACTGATTGATCATGCTAAACATTGCATCCTGAAAGCACCACATCCATCCCCCTTGTCAGCACACCGTGGTTTCCTGGGATGTAAACACTTTTCAAAAGCCAATAACTACTTAAAGCAAAATGGAGTTAAGGAGATTAACTGGTGCTTGACCCATGGCGATCATCAATCTTAAAATTTGTAATATTCTGCCAGTTTGCGATTTATTCACCATTTTCTTTTAGCTATAATACGCCCTCATTGTAAGAGGAAGAGGGTTGCAAGTTGCGTACTTTTGCTGCACTACCCCACCTCGCGAGCCTGACCGCTCCAGAGAGAGTGGTCAGGCAGGCTCGGCACCCCTTCACAAGTGAAGGGGAATTTTCGGAAAGCTTGTCACTTAAATTCCCCTTTGTTAGCGAAGGGGTGGCTGCGAAGCAGACGGGTCTGACCACTCCAGAGTGGTCAGACGGGGTAGTCTTTAAAGCCAGCTAAAGTGCGTAACTCCAGTTACAAGGATTAATTATGGGATTCAAGACACCTTTATATGAAAAGCATTTACAAGAAAATGCAAAAATGGTTGATTTCGCAGGTTGGGATATGCCTATTCAATATCGTGGAGTGATTGAGGAACATCATGCGGTGAGAAAAGAAGCTGGGATGTTTGATGTGAGCCACATGCTAAGTGTTGATATAACGGGTGAAAACGCTAAGGTGTTTATCCGTTATTTGTTAGCAAATGATGTTAGTAAGATCTCAAAAGGCAAGGCAATATACTCGTGCATGCTTAATCATGAAGCAGGGATTGTAGATGATTTAATTGCTTATTACTTTGCTGATCATTTTATTCGCTTGGTCATTAACGCAGGTAATAGAGTGACGGATGTTACCTGGATAAGGGAGCATGCAGGAAGATTTAACGTAGAAATTAAAGTTCGCGATGATTTGGCGATTATTGCGGTTCAAGGACCAAAAGCGCGTCAAAAGGCGAATATTGCTCTGGGTAATTTAGTGACCCAAGAGGTGGAGAACTTAAAGCCGTTTACGATGTATAAAACGGGCGAGTGGATGATTGCACGCACAGGTTACACGGGGGAAGATGGTTATGAAATTTCTTTACCAGTAGCTGAGGCTGCAGCATTTTGGGATAAATTAAAAGAAGCAGGTGTTATGTCCTGTGGTCTCGCTGCACGCGACACGCTGCGCCTGGAAGCGGGGATGAATCTTTATTCACAGGACATGGATTTGACCACGACTCCAGTTGAATCTGCGTTAATGTGGACAGTATCATGGACTGCAGATCGCGATTTTATCGGAAAAGAGGCGCTTATAGCTAAAAAGTCACAGATCGATATGCAGCTCGTTGGACTGGTATTACTAGATCGCGGGGTATTAAGGCATGGACAAAAAGTCATCATAGAAGGTTGTGACAAGTGTGGCGTTATTACCAGTGGTACCTTTTCCCCCACTTTAGCTGAAAGTATTGCCCTTGCACGGATTCCTAAAAATGCAGAGGTGGTTTTTGTTGAGATTCGCAACAGGCTTATTCCTGCGAAAATTGTGCAGTTTCCATTTGTGCGTAAAGGCGAAAAAGTTTATAAAGAATGTCAAAGAACACTGGCTGAAAATGAATAGGAGAAAACAATGGCTGAGATAAGAGAAGAATGTCTCTATACGAAATCACATGAGTGGGTGAGAGTTGAAGGCGATATTGCCGTGTGTGGCATTGATGACTTTGCACAATCTAGCGCGGGGGAACTGGTATTTATTGAGTTGCCTGAATTAGATGAGGAGGTCAATGCAGGTGATGATGTTTGTGTTGTTGAGTCGGTGAAAGCCGCTTCTGATGTTTATGCTCCTGTCTCTGGAACGGTCGTTGAGATCAATGACGCATTGATAGACTCACCATCCAATGTCAACAATGCTTGTTATGATGATGGCTGGTTGTTTAAGATTAAAATGAATGATCCAAGTGAGTTAGATGAGCTGTTATCTGCGGATGAATATGCAGATGAGATTGATGAGTAAGGTATGAAAATAGCGAAACGCCCAATGTTTTACGTTGGGCGTTTTTGTTTACGGATGGTGAAATTTTATAAACTAAAGACTGGGGGTTGATATGCCTTTTGTTCCACATACAGATCACGGTGTGCGCCTAATGTTAGACGCCATTGGCGTAGCTGAAGTTGAGGATCTTTTTGATGAAATTCCTGCATCGATCAAGGCTAAGAGCAAGCTGAATTTAGCTGATGGCTTAAACGAATGTCAGGTGTATCGTTTATTTAGTGATCAGTGCAGCAAAAATATTCCACAAACCAATTTTATCGGTGCAGGCGCCTATCAGCATTACACCCCCGCAATTGTCACCGATATTATTAGCCGTGGTGAATTTTACACCTCGTATACGCCTTATCAGGCAGAAGCCTCACAGGGCACTTTGCAGGTTATTTACGAATATCAGACGATGATTACATCGCTTACGGGGATGGATATTTCAAACGCCTCCATGTATGACGGTGCGACTGCACTAGCAGAGAGTGTACTCATGGCGGTGCGTGCCAATCGCAAAAGCAAAAGCAAAAAAGTGCTGATCCTTGACGCGATTTTCCCAAATTATGTCGAGGTAATTAAATCGATGACGCGTGCTCAAGGTGTTGAGCTTGAATTTTTCACACCAAACCCCAAGGTAGGCAAAATAGAAGCTGATAAGCTGCCTGAAATTAAGGTAGGTGATTATGCGGTCGTGATTATTCCTCAGGTAAATCTCTACGGGCAGATCACTGATTTTGATCAACTGACAGACTGGGCGCATGAGAAAGAAGCGATGGTAATTGCCCTTGTAAACCCAATGATTCTTGGTCTTTTAAAGGCTCCAGGTTACTGGGGTGAAAGGGGGGCTGATATTGCCTGTGGTGATGGTCAACCCTTAGGTTTGCCATTAAGTGCAGGAGGTCCTTATTTTGGCTTTATGACTACTAAAGAAGAATTGTCACGGCAGATGCCAGGGCGCATTGTTGGCAGGACGGTTGATGTTGATGGCAAAGAGGCGTTTTGTTTGACCTTGCAAGCCCGTGAACAGCATATCAGGCGGGCTAAAGCTACCTCAAACATATGCTCGAATCAGGGCTTACTCGTCACAGCGGCAACGGTTTATATGTCGCTGATGGGTGCTGTTGGATTGAAAGAAGTTGCTCTTCAATCCCATCAAAATGCTGTGAAACTCCTACGAAAGCTCGAGAGTTTAAACGGGGTTAAGGTGAGATTTAACCACAATTTCATGTATGAGTTTGTAATTGATCTACCGTTATCGGCAAAGGAAGCTCAAGTATTGGCAACGAAGGAAAATGTGCAATTAGGCTACGATCTTTCACTGTTTGACGCAAAACAAGAAAACAGTCTTTTGGTATGTGTCACTGAAATTCACAATGAAGCAGATTTGAATCGCTATGTGGATGTACTGACAAAAATCTTGGCAAAATGTGCACTAGAGGTATAGAAGATGACAGTAAGTTTTGAAAAATCAGCGCCTGGACGCAGGGCAAATTCGCAAAAATGGGCTGTTTCCGAGGCGATAAATTTTGATGCAAAAAATTTACGTGAAGATAAACCATTATTGCCTGAAATGGGGGAGCTTGAAGTATTGCGCCATTTCACCAGATTATCACAAAAGAATTTTTCGATTGACACGCAGTTCTATCCGCTTGGCTCATGTACGATGAAATACAATCCACGCATTGCATTAAAATGTGCGTTTAATCCATCGGTATTAAATATTCACCCTTATCAAGACGAACTGACACAGCAAGGTTTATTGGCAATGCTGTATGAGTTACAGGAAATGCTGAGTGAGCTTACTGGCATGGATGGCGTGTCATTGGTGCCTTGTGCAGGAGCTCATGGCGAATTTGCAGGAGTGCAAATGATTCGTGCGTATCATATTGCCAACGGTGAGCGTCATCGCAATGAAATTATTGTTCCTGATGCGGCGCACGGCACAAATCCTGCAACCGCCGTTATGGCAGGATGTAAAGTAATAGAGATCCCAACTTCACTTAAAACAGGGGATCTTGATATTGAGGCGCTAAAAAAAGTGCTTGGTCCAAACACGGCAGGGATTATGCTGACCAATCCATCGACGATGGGAGTGTTTGAGCGTGATATTGAACAGGTGGCTAGACTGGTGCATGAAGCGGGCGGTTTGCTCTATTACGATGGCGCGAACTTAAATGCGATCATGGGTAAAGCAAAGCCTGGCAAAATGGGATTTGATGTGATGCACATGAATGTCCATAAAACCTTTGCAACCCCCCATGGTGGTGGTGGACCTGGTGGTGGACCTGTTGCGGTTAATAAGCGGCTTATGCCTTTTTTGCCTGTGCCGATAATTATCAAAGAGAATAATATTTATCGCCTTAAAGGTAAAGAATCAATTCCACAAACTATTGGTGCGCTGCATGGGTTTATAGGTAACGTGGGTGTGTTGATTCGTGCCTATGTTTACCTGAAAAACCTGGGGGGGAATGGTTTGTCCAAGGCATCAGAAATGGCAACTTTAAACGCCAACTATATGATGGCAAGGTTGAAAAAAGCGGGTTTTACCATTGCCTTGCCAGACAGGCGCGCGTCACATGAGTTTATTGTGTCATTGGCACCCGAAAAAAAAGCGTATGGTGTTAATGCCAATGATTTTGCCAAGCAGCTATTAGATCATGACATGCACGCGCCAACGGTGTATTTCCCCTTGCTTGTGCCTGAGTGTTTGCTGATTGAGCCAACCGAAACAGAAACACGTGAGCAAATGGACGAATTTGTTGATGCGATGATTGAGATTCGGGAGCTTGCAAAAGTTAATCCCGAACAAATGAAGCAGGCACCATTAACACAACCTGTTAAACGCGTTGATGATGTCAAGGCTGTGCGTGAATTGGATGTTGTGTTTGGGAAGTGTTGTTAATTTGATATTAGCCAAAGATCAATGCCAGAAAGTCTATAAACCTAATGGCACTACCTTAAGCACTCACTACCCCGCCTCGCAAGCCTGACCACTTTCAAGTGGTCAGGCAAGCTCGGCACCCCTTCACGAGTGAAGGGGAATTGTGGCGTATGTGTAATTCCCCTTTGTTAGCGAAGGGGGTGAAAAACGCTCGAAAGAAGCCAAACAGTTTTGCTTCTTTAGTTTTGAGCGCCACAAGCTCTGCGCGTGAGGCTGACGGGCCTGACCACTCTGGAGTGGTCAGGTAAATTAGCATCCAAAGGAAATTTTTTATGTCCGAAACCATTATGTACCAAGAAGCACTATCGGCACCGCAGAAAGTTGCGAATCAATTAAAACGTAACAATGAGATTTGGCAGGAGATCGTTGTGTTTTTGCATCAAAGCAAACCTGCTTTTGCCGCAACGGTCGCAAGAGGAAGTTCTGATCACGCAGCGACCTATGCAAAATATTTGCTAGAGAGTTTGGCAGGCATGATTACTGCATCAATAGCGCCATCTATCTATACGATTTATAAGGGCTACACACAGGTGGAAAAAAGCCTTTTTTTAGGAATTTCGCAATCAGGTAAAAGCCCCGATCTTGTGCAGTCTTTTACAGCCGTAAATCAAAGGGCAACTACCATTGCACTTGTTAATGTGGAGAACTCGCCACTGGCTCAAGCTTCACGCTTTGTAGTGCCTTTACGCGCAGGTGAAGAAAAAGCAGTAGCGGCAACGAAGAGTTATATCTGTGCGCTAAGTGCATTAGCACAATTTGTGGCGCTTTACACAAAAGATAAAACGCTTCAAGCAGCGCTTGAGCGTTTACCTGAATTTCTGCATGAAGCAAGTCAACTTAAGTGGGAGGTGGTGATTGATTCATTGCAATACGCACAGGATGCGTATGTGATAGGGCGTGGTTATGGCTATGCCATTGCACAAGAAGCCGCCTTAAAATTCAAAGAAACCGCATGCCTGCACTCAGAGTCCTTTAGTTCTGCCGAAGTTTTACATGGTCCCTTTGCATTGGTAAAAGAAGCCTTTCCTGTATTGGTGTTTGCGCAAAATGATGCCAGTGCCAAGGGCACGATAGAGCTTGCTGAAAGAATGCAGCAAATGGGTGCCAAGGTGATGTTTGCCATGCCTGGCAGTAATGCAGTCAGTAGTGTCCATACTTTGGCGACACCCAGGAGCTTGCATCCAGTACTTGACCCTATTTTATTGATTCAAACTTTTTATACGATGGCGGCTAAATTAGCAACAGCGCGAGGATTGAATCCTGATCAGCCAAAAAACTTAAACAAAATCACCCAAACGGTTTAGCGATGCGAAGTTATCGAATGTCTGCTGCACAAATCATTACGACTGAGGCAGTTATTGAGGGTGAAATTGCCGTTCATGATCGAAAGATCGTCGCTGTTGGTGAGCCTGATAATGCCTTTTCACATCTGCCATTGATTGAGTATTCCTCTAGTGATTTGGTCATGCCTGGCTTTATTGATATGCATATTCATGGCAGTTGCGGCTGTGACGTGATGGATGCTGAAATTGAATCCCTTAAAGTCATTAGTGAATCATTATATCATCAAGGAGTCACTGGCTTTCTTGCCACCACTATGACGCAGACAGAAGCTGCGATTACTAAAGCGGTGAGTAATGTTGCTTGTTTTAATAAAGAATACCGTCATGTGCCTCGCTTGGCAGATATTCTGGGCATTCACCTGGAGGGTCCTTTTATTTCACCCGATAAAATAGGAGCGCAAAATCCGCATTTTTTACAGGGAGCTTCAGTTGAAAAACTTAAAAACTGGCAATATCAGGCGAATAATCTCATTAGAAAACTGACCATTGCGCCAGAAATTAAGGGTGCCAATGATATTATTCATTGGTGTAAGGCATATGGTGTGATCGCTTCGGTTGGGCACACTAATTGTACAGCAAAACAAGCGCTAGACGCGATTGATAGAGGCTGCTCACAGGCGACACACTTATTTAACGCGATGAGTGGTATTGACCACCGCAATCCAGGTGCGGCGATAGCACTTTTAATGTCGCAGGATGTTGTGGCGGAGTTAATTGTCGATGGCGTGCATTTAGCCCCTGAAATCGTTGATATGGTTTATCGTATCAAGGGCGCTCATGGTATCTTGTTAGTTACTGATGCCATGTCAGCACAGGCTTATGGTGAGGGGGTGTTTGAACTGGGAAGTCAAAAGGTCATTGTTAAAAACAATGAGGTGCGCCTAGAAAATGGCGTACTTGCGGGAAGTGTGTTAACGATGAACAATGCGCTAAAAAACATGTTGAAGTACAGTCATTGCAGCTTAATGGATTTGGTGAAAATGACAGGTTTTAATGCCGCAAAAAGTTTAGGGATTGAAGGGGAAAAGGGAGATATCAAGGTGGGTATGGATGCTGACTTGGTGGTGATGGACAAACACTTTCAGATTAAACAAGTCTATAAAGCCAGACCATAATGAAAGTAGATGTGTTGATTATTGGTGCAGGGGCATCAGGGCTTATGTGCGCAATTGAAGCGGCTAAACGCGGGCGCGAAGTCCTGGTCATTGATCACGCGAATAAAGCAGGTAAGAAGATATTGATGTCAGGCGGTGGGCATTGCAATTTCACCAATTACTATGTCGAACCTGCGCGTTTTTTGTCCCATAATCCGCATTTCTGCAAGTCAGCTTTAAAGCGTTATACACAGTGGGATTTTATTGCTTTAGTGGATCAATACCATTTGCAATATCATGAAAAAACCCTCGGGCAGTTGTTTTGTGATGGCAAGTCACATGAAGTGGTTGATATTTTGCTTAATGAATGTCGCAAGTACAAGGTTGAGCTGAAGTTGAATGTCAAGATTGGGAGTATCGCCAAACTCGAGCAAAAAGGGGCTGAATCAGCTGGGTTTGCGATTAAGGCAAACGATGGAGATTATTATTCAGAATCTTTGGTTATTGCCACAGGAGGGCTTTCTATTCCAACGATCGGAGCTACGGGTCTGGGTTATGAAATTGCGCGCAAGTTTGGCTTGAAGGTATTACCAACTTCAGCCGCTTTGGTACCTTTTGTGCTTTCAGAGCAGGATAAGCTTAAATATGCTGAGCTTTCGGGTATTTCGGTATTGGTTGAGGTGAGTTGCAAGACACAAAGCTTTCGCGAAAATTTACTGTTCACTCATCGCGGCTTAAGTGGTCCTGGAATGTTACAAATATCCTCTTATTGGCAATTAGGAGAAGTGCTGTCCATCAATTTATTGCCAGGTATAGATTCACTGATAACACTGCTGCAAACTCACAAAAGTAAACAAGGTGGGATTCTGCTTAAAACTTTGCTTGAAACCTATTTACCTAAAAGGCTCTTAGCAACCTTTATTGGTGAAACTCTCCTGCAAAAGAAGCTGGCTGAATTGTTGACTAAAGAAATAGAAAGTATTTCTCAAACTCTTCAATCATGGCAGATTAAACCTTGTGGCACGGAAGGCTATCGTACCGCAGAGGTCACAAAGGGAGGTGTCAGCTGTGATGAGCTCTCTTCTAAAACGCTAGAATCATATAAAGTACAAGGGTTATATTTTGTTGGGGAAGTCGTTGATGTGACGGGTTGGCTTGGTGGCTATAACTTTCAATGGGCCTGGGCATCAGGTTGGGCTGCTGGGCAGTTTGTTTAAAATAAATCCTAAGCAGGATTAAAAGTAATCTAATTGATGATTTGTTAATCATTTGCAAATAATTTCGTAAGAAGCTTGAGTATTGTTACATATTTACAAGTTTAAAAAATATAGCTATAGTTGACGGCTTGTGTAAGGGCTGATTGTACTTATCCAATATGCTTTTGGTCGCAATAAATAAAATAAGATAGGAGAGAAAACGCATGGGTGTTGAATTTTCGCCAAAAAAATCAGGCGTGTCGCTACTAAGTGCCACCTTATTAAGTGCGACCGCAATGATTGGTTCAGGCTGGCTTTTCAGTGCCCAGCTAACCGCAAAAATTGCAGGGAACTGGGCATTTGTTGCCTGGGTTTTGGCAGCAATTTTAGTTTTGCTGGTGGGCTTATGTCTGGCTAAAGTGGTTGCGGTTTATCCAGTAAGAGGCGCAACAACAAGATCAAGTGCGCTATCACACAACGGCATCTTTGGCATGCCGTTTGCTTTCGCTAACTGGTTTGGTGTTATGGTGGTGATTGCTACAGAGGCGCAAGCAACAACGCAATATCTATCAGCGGCAATTGGCTCAGAAGCCTTGATGCAAAACCATGTATTGACTTATGGTGGTAAGTTTGTAGCCTTGGGCATTTTATTTTTGTACCTTGTGGTCAATTTTTATGGCATCAAGCTCCTGGCACGCGTCAATAACGTTATTACCGCTCTTAAGGTGTTTACACCATTCTTTGTCATTATTATCTTTTTAATCATGGCTTTCGATCATTCGGGTTTAAGTAATAACTTTACTTTAGCCACTAACCGCGATTATGGTTTTAGCAGTGCGGTGATGGCAATCATTAGTGCGGGCTTGATTTACTCGTTTAATGGTTTTCAAATTAGCGTATCGTTTGCCAGTGAAATTAAAAATCCAAAGCGCAATGTGCCCCTGTCGATTATTTTATCTATCGTTATCATCTTAATTGTCTATCTGGGCTTGCAATATGCGTTTATGGCGGCAGTTCCTCATGATTTTCTCATTGCAAATGGGGGCTGGCAAGGGATGAATTTTTCATCACCACTATTAGATTTAGCGATGTTGTTGGGGTTAAACTTTTTGGCGATCTTACTTTTGGCGGATAGCGTGGTAAGTCCTTCGGGCACTGGTTACACTTATCTAGGCGCTTCCTCAAGAATGCTTTATGCTATGTCAGCAGAAGGACAAATGCCGCGTTGGATTGCAAAGCTTGACCCCATTTACAATTTCTCAAAGCGTTCGATGCTGATTAACTGGATATTGGCGGCCATTGTGTTGTTTAACGCCGAGAACTGGGCGGCGTTAATGGTGGTCGTAACAGGGTATCATGTGGTTGGCTATATGGCAGCACCCATCAGTATGGGGGCAATTGCACCAAAAACCAGGTGGATGGGTCTCATCGTGTTCATTATTTTGGGGTTGATTATGATCACCATTCCAAAGCATGATTTGTTACTGGTAGACGCATCACTTACGATTTTATTGGCTATTTATGCTTTTGTGCAACACAAAGTCGGGGTGCAGAAGCTTCTGCTGTTTATTCTGCCGTTCATCATTTACTTATGGTTGTTGTACATCGTGCCAAATATGTGGTTTGTCGCTGCTATATCCGCTGTGTTCTATTTACTGATCACCACTAAGTCTTATGTTGCTCTATGCAAAGAGCACGGTGATGCCAATAGAGTGTTAGAAGATTAGCCATAATTGTGATTATGTTCCTATGAATACTTAAAAAACCGCTAGTAAAGCCTAAAAAATGTTGTTAGAATGCCGCTGTAATTAAGACAAGTCTAACTTAATTACGAGGTTATTTTATGTTACGCATTACTGAAGAAGCCATTACTTTTGACGATGTGCTGTTGTCACCAGGTTACTCGAATATATTACCCCACCAGGTTTCGCTTGAAACGCAATTAACACCCAAAATAAAGCTTAAAATGCCCTTAGTCTCCGCTGCAATGGATACGGTGACCGAGTCGCGTTTAGCCATTGCCATGGCACAGGAAGGTGGGGTCGGGATTATCCATAAGAATATGTCAATAAAAGCTCAAGCCGCTGAAGTGCGAAAGGTTAAGAAGTTTGAAAATGGAATGGTCATTGATCCTATTACCGCCTCACCTGAAACAACCATTCGTGAGCTTTTGGAGATTACTGAACAATACCATTTTTCTGGTGTTCCTGTGGTTGAGGGAAAAGCACTCGTCGGGCTTGTGACCTCGCGCGATGTACGTTTTGCCAAAGATCTAACCCAGCCAATTTCAAGCATTATGACGCCTAAAGCCAGGCTTGTAACGGTTAAAGAAGGTGCTCAAGAGGATGAAATTCAACGATTATTGCATCAATACCGCATTGAAAAGGTTCTGGTTGTCAATGATCATTATGAGCTTGTGGGATTGATTACCGTCAAAGATATTCAAAAAGCGATTGATAAACCCAACGCCTGTAAAGATGAGCTTGGGCGTTTGGTGGTAGGTGCGGCTGTGGGAACGGCAGGGGATACGGAAGCACGTGTCAAGGCTTTAGCTGAGGCGGGTGTTGATGTGATTATAGTGGATACGGCACATGGGCACTCGCAAGGCGTGCTTGATCGGGTAAAGTGGATTAAATCACACTTTTCTCACCTGCAGGTGATTGGGGGAAATATCGCAACGGCTGAGGCGGCAAAAGCGCTGGTTGAAGCAGGGGCTGATGGTGTTAAGGTGGGGATAGGTCCTGGTTCTATTTGTACCACGCGCGTGGTTGCGGGTGTTGGTGTGCCGCAGCTTACGGCAATTTCTAACGTCACTCAGGTAATGACACCACTGGGTGTACCTGTTATTGCTGATGGTGGTATTCGTTATTCAGGCGATATTTGTAAAGCAATTGCCGCAGGCGCCTCTGTGGTTATGGTAGGGGGCTTGTTTGCAGGAACGGAAGAGTCTCCTGGGGAGGTAGAGTTGTTTCAAGGGCGCTCCTATAAATCCTACCGTGGAATGGGTTCGCTGGGCGCGATGGCAAAAGGTTCCTCTGATCGATACTTTCAGGATAGTATTGATGCCAAGAAACTTGTGCCTGAAGGCATTGAGGGGCGCGTGCCTTATAAAGGAGCTCTGGCTGCGGTTATTCACCAGCTCATTGGAGGTCTTCGCGCGGGGATGGGCTATACAGGATGTGCCACCATTACTGAAATGCAAACCAGACCAACTTTTGTCAAGATCACAGGGGCAGGATTCAATGAAAGCCATGTCCATAACGTGATGATTACTAAAGAGCCACCGAATTATCAGCTTAAGTAAAAAAGGAGCAGATTTGGGATTCAAGCGATTGTTTCACCCTTCAAATTGCTCTATTGTATGCAGGTGTTTCGGCTTGGGAATATTATTTCCTGCTGTACGGGTACGAGTGATTAGTGTCAGCTCACACAGAAGATATTTGTGCTTTAAGGTGGACGTATTGTCAACACTTGGTAACGATGATAATAGATTTTTTTTAAATTAAAATGTGGAGCAGTAATAGGTCATGAGCGATAGATTAAAAATTAATGTTGGTTTGGCAGAGATGCTTAAAGGTGGCGTTATTATGGATGTTGTCACTGCTGAGCAAGCCAAAATTGCAGAAGAAGCAGGTGCTATTGCGGTGATGGCATTAGAGCGCGTGCCTGCAGATATTCGTAAAGATGGCGGTGTGGCGCGCATGTCTGACCCAAAACTGATCAAAGAAATTATGTCGGCAGTCAGCATTCCTGTGATGGCAAAAGTGCGTATTGGTCATTTCGTTGAAGCTCAGATTTTACAGTCTCTTGGGGTGGATTTTATTGATGAAAGTGAAGTATTGACGCCTGCGGATGATGAAAATCACATTGATAAGCATGCCTTTAAAGTTCCCTTTGTTTGTGGTTGTAGTAATTTGGGTGAGGCGCTTCGACGCATTGGTGAAGGAGCGGCTTTAATTCGTACCAAAGGTGAGGCAGGTACGGGGGATGTCATCCAGGCAGTCAAACAAATGCGTGCGCTAAATCGTCAAATAAGAGAAGTGCAGATGGCAGATTCCGCTGAGCTTATGGCGATTGCTAAAAAGTTAGCAGCTCCTTATGAATTAGTAAGATATGTGCATGAACATGGTAAATTACCTGTGCCTAATTTCTCAGCAGGTGGAATTGCAACGCCTGCAGATGCAGCGATGCTGATGCAGTTAGGCGCTGAAACCGTATTTGTGGGCTCAGGAATTTTTAAGTCTACCAACCCTAAAAAACGTGCAGAAGCGATTGTCAGTGCAGCTACGCACTTCAATGATCCAGAGATTATTGCAGCAGTTTCAGAAGATCTTGGTGCACCTATGACGGGCATTAACTGTGATCATTTACTGCCACATGAAATGTTTTCCGTGAGAGGCTAAGATGAATATTGGCGTACTCGCGCTTCAAGGTGCCTATCAAGCGCATCAGAGGAAAATTCAATCTTTGGGAGTCAACTGCATTTTAGTGAAAACAGAAGAAGGCTTAAGAGAGGTTGATGCTTTAATTCTGCCGGGTGGTGAAAGTACAACCATGACTTATTTACTGCAAAAACATGAGCTTTGGCAACCGCTGAAAAAGCGTGTAGAGGAAATCCCAGTATTTGCAACCTGTGCGGGCATTATTTTATTGCAAAAACTTGGTGTGCTAGACATTGAAATTATTCGTAATGGTTATGGACGTCAGCTAGAGAGTGGTATTTTTCCATTAAAGGTAAACTTTGAGGGTAAAATAGAACAGGTTGATGGCTTTTTTATACGCGCCCCTATTATCCGCGCGATCAATGACCCTGGCATCACGATAATGGCATATCATGTCAATACCCCTGTTTTAATCAAGAAAAACAAAATTCTCGCGGCAACTTTTCATCCTGAGTTATCTCAAGACTTAACAACTCATCAATACTTTATTGAGATTATCACAAACCATCTTGTGTGAGAGCTCAATTTGTAGTTGTTGCTTAACTTAGCGCCATCAATCTTATGGGTATTTTGAGATGAACATTATTCTGTAGAAATAGCGTTTGCGTAGACGTTTGGGCTTGGAAAAACTCCTGTAGCAAATCTTGTAAATATTTTGCTGGCAAGGGTGAGAGTGTAATTTTCTGCAGCTTGCCATGCTGATCAAGCTCAAGGATAACATCAAACTCAAGCGATTGTGATGGAGCGGATTGCCTGGCAAGATATTCTGCTAAGGCGCTTTGCAATTGCTCAATGGCGCGATCAATCTCTTGGGTGCTACTAAAACCTAGTGCTGCCACGTGAGGGCTTAGCGGCATATTACTATTGTTTTTGTTTGTGCTCTGAAGTGGCAATTTTACAGTTTGAGTGTCACGCTTATTTTTCTTTGTATAGGCTTTAGCCTCGGCTGATGTTATGGGCAATTGATATGTCTCTTGTTGAGCTTCTGACGCTTGCATAGCCTGTGCTTTTTGAGGGGCAACACTGTCAGGCATGTTTTGAGGTTTTTTCACCTGGTTTAGATAAATAATTCGTGCTTGAATACTTGACTCATTCAGCGAGAGTCTAATTTCGTCCTTTGGCGTAATTTTCATATGCTTAAAGAGAACACTGCCTGCAACAAAGAGCACAATAACCCCTAGATGTAACAGCAGTGAAATGGTCGTAGCGCGCTTCATCACAATTAACTGAATTGATATTGGACATTAAGCATGGCAGTTATTCCATTGGCAGGATAATAGCTTAAGTTTTGCAAATCATAGGTGGAGACGTAATTGTAATAGAATTTATTGAAGAGGTTATAAATAGCAAAGTTCAATTGCCAATGTTCCAATTGATACTTGGCACCCAGGTTTGTTAGAAAATAACTGCTTTGTTTAGCAAGTGTGTTGGTGTAGTCGCCATAGGCATAGCTTGCACTAAAATACTCTTCTTGCAGCCACAGAGACAGTCTTTTGTCTAACTGCCAATGTGTGTGAACTTCAGCATTCAGTGGTGGCTGTCCTGGGACCTGGTTGTTTGCAATATTTGTATTGTTAAAATAGCCTGATCTAAAGGTATTTAAATTTAGGGCAAAGCTTGTTCCACTGTTAAGGACTTCATTCCAGATATAATCAACGGAAAACAGGTTGCCAATGGTTTGTGTCGGTGGCAGGTTAATGTTTGCCCCAGGAAATGAACTGGGCACCATATTTTGGTAGCTAGGATCATAATCAATCTGGTTATTAATCAGCATCCAGTAAGTACTGTTTTTAAGCGTCAGTAAATCATTCTTGTAGCTGTTATCCAGTTGAAAAACCCAGGCCGTTTGTGGGTTGAGTCCAAAGCTTGCTGAGGTTCCTGGGGTTAAATTTGATTGGTCAATAAAGGGTAGCTGGTAGGTGTACGAAATAGATGTGCGCGTATTGAAGTTTTTACTCCAGTTGTATTGAAGGTACAGATCTCCCGCACCAATAGTAATAATCTGTGAGCCACTGGTATTATTACTAAAATTGCCTGTGGTGTAACTATGCTCAAAGCGCTCGCCAACCCCTGTTTGCCAATAATTATTTAAGTTCAGATCACTTTGATTAAACAGTGCAACGTTGGTCTGATCCGCCTGGTTAATGGTATTGCTTTGATTAAACGTTTGATAGTTAAGCTCCATCCCCGAGGTATTTTTAAACCAACAGTTGTTAAAAATAACGCTGGGACGCAAGTAAAATAAGCTGCTGCCCTGTTTGGAAGAAGTGCCAAATCCAGGGAAAAAGATATTTGCCCATTGCTGTTGATATTGTGAGTTAAGCTTAAGCTGCCAAGCTGCATTGATATGTTGCTCGAAACTCAATTGGCTATTGACGGTGTGATTAATATATTTTTCTTTGCTTTTGGTTGCCTGCCAGGGATCTTTATCATTTTGTTCTTGGTTTAATGCGCCTGGAAAATGTAAATATTGATAGCTATCGCTAAAGTTAAGAGTGAATTTTTGGCTCGTGCTTTGGTGCATTAAAGCAATATAAACATTATCGCTGTTGCTGCGCGAATAATCTCGGTATCCATCAAGGCTTTGTGCGTTATTAGCAAGCTGCAGACTCCAGGTTTTTTGCTCATTTAACAGCTGGTTAATAAATACATTTATCCCACCTCCTAAGGGGTAAGCCGCAGATGTGTCAATGCCATACTGATCTTTATCAAGAAATTTCTGTTTAATATCAATGGTTCCACCTAGACCCATGCCACCATAAAGGACACTGTTAGCCGAAGGATTAATCTCGATCCTATCGATGCTGTTTTGAGGAATCAATGAAATATTCTGCGCCTGCGAGTTAAACTGATTTAAAGGAATATCATTAAGCAGCACACTGGCGCGTTGACCTTTAAGATAAAAGCTTGGATTTGCGGCACTGCTGACGCTGCTATTAATCCAGGCGTTTTGACTGATGGTATTATCAATGCTTTGATTACTATATTCTGGAAAAAGCGAGATAGAAACAGGTGTGTTGTTTGCTTGATTTTGCAGTTTGCCTGTATCGTTGATCTTTTGATCTGCCCCATAATTAATCACTATGGTGGGTAACGTATATTCAGTTGAAGCGCCTTCATTTGCAACGGCAGTTTGTCCCGCGATGGCAAAAAGCATAAAAATAGTATAACGGTGTGATTGCATGAGCCCTCTTATGTTTATATCCCCGTAAACGATTATTTATTAGGCAGGTTTCCGGACTCACCATCATTGCCTCTTCCCAGTTTCCCAGTGAGTGACTGCAAGCAGTGTTTTAAATACTGAGCTAATGCAGTAAAAGTGCGTAACTTCAGTTAAATATTTTAAAACACTGTGGTTTACCGTTGCGGGTACAGTAATGGTCTTTCACCATTTTCCCTTTTAACACAATGCGCACCTAACGGGGTGGAATGTTAGAGTGCTTTATATAAAATAGCAAGCCTTAGTGCTGGGTAGAAATATTGTAAACCTGACTACTCTAGGGTCGTCAGGGGGACATTCCAAATTTGTGGGTGGTATAGTTTATGAAGTGGGCAAAGTGTATAAATTATCTTTGGTTTTGCTTGAGAAAGCTGGCGTAGTAAAGGATACTATGCCTCAAACAAAGAGCAGAGAAGATCATCTGGGGCTATGTCAAAAACCAATCGCGCAAATTACCCGTTATTATCAAACATTAATTCCCCTCATGATTTGCGTAAACTTTCGATACATCAGCTGTCAAATCTCGCCATTGAAATTCGTGCCTTTTTAGTCGAAACGCTTGATGTTTCAGGAGGACATTTTGCGAGTAGCCTTGGGGCTCTTGAGCTTACTATTGCGCTTCATTATGTCTATGATACACCCAGTGACCATCTAGTGTGGGATGTGGGTCATCAAACTTATGTGCACAAGATTCTCACAGGACGCGCCGATGAACTTATTACTATCAAAAAACCAGGTGGTCTATCGGGTTTTCCTAAGCGTAGTGAGAGTCAGTACGACAGCTTTGGGGTAGGGCATTCAAGTACCTCTATTGGCGCGGCTCTCGGTATGGCTATGGCGGATAAATTAAAGCATTCCACAGCAAAATCAGTCGCGATTATTGGCGATGGGGCATTGACCGCAGGAATGGCATTTGAAGCACTTAATCACGCAGGTGGCATGCACGCGGATATCCTGGTGGTGCTTAACGATAATGAAATGTCCATTTCAGAAAATGTTGGCGCCTTGACCACACATCTGACCAAAATATTATCGGGGGCCACATATAACAATATTCGTGAAACAGGGAAGCAGTTTCTTAAAAAAATACCTGGAGCTTTTGAGCTGGCAAAGCGCATAGAGGCTCAGACTAAGGGAATGTTTGTGCCAGCAAATTTATTTGAGGCGCTCAATTTTTACTATGTGGGACCGATTGATGGGCACGATATTGAGACCTTGGTTGAGGCACTAAAAACCATTAAGCATCATGATGGTCCTAAACTCTTACATGTGCTGACAAAAAAAGGTAAAGGCTACAACCAGGCCGAGGAAGATCCGATCAAGTTTCATCATGTTAATCCACAGTTTCATTCTGAGCTGGAATCTGAAAATACCAAGGTTGCTGCAAAGCTAAGTTACTCTAATATTTTTGGACAATGGCTTTGCGATATGGCCAGTAAAAGTGACAAGCTGGTGGGAATCACGCCTGCCATGCGTGAGGGCTCTGATCTGATCCGTTTTTCTAAGGAATATCCTAAGCGTTACTATGATGTCGCCATTGCAGAGCAGCATGCCGTGACCTTTGCCGCGGGTCTTGCATGCGAAGGTTATAAACCCGTTGTGGCTATTTATTCGACTTTTTTACAGCGTGCTTATGATCAGGTGATTCATGATGTGAGCATACAGAATTTAGATGTTCTTTACGCAGTTGATCGTGCGGGAATTGTCGGTGCTGATGGTGCCACACACGCAGGGATTTTTGATCTAAGCTTTATGCGTTGTATTCCCAATATGCTCATTATGACGCCAAGTGATGAGAATGAATGTTATCACATGTTGACTTTTGGGTATGAGTATCAAGGACCTGCGATGGTGCGCTATCCTCGTGGTGTGGGTGCTGGTGCTAAAATTACGACTAAGCTTAATCTGCAATTGGGTAAAGCGAGAATGAGTCGTCAGGGTGAAAGAGTCGCTATTTTAAACTTTGGGACTTTGTTGCCAATAGCATTAAAAGCCGCACAGACATTAAATGCAACCGTTATCGATATGCGCTTTGTCAAACCCTTGGATACGGAAATGATTCACTCTCTTGTAAGTTCACACGAAGTGCTTATCACTGTAGAGGAAAATGTTGTTATGGGAGGAGCTGGCTCCGCCGTTAATGAATACCTTATTGCCAATGATCTAATGACTAATGTCAAAGTGCGTAATATGGGGCTTCCTGATTACTTCCAGGAGCATGGTGATAAGGCTTCCTTGTTAGCAGAGGCGGGGATTTCAGCAGAGGGGATTGTGAAGTTGGTGGGTTTAACCAAATAAATTCGGCTATTTAATACCGCTTGAAGTGTTTTTGTGTCTAACCTATTTTGCCATTTCGCAATAACAATCGTGGCGACACTATTGCCAATCATATTGGTGATCGCGCGCCCCTCAGACATAAAATGGTCGATGCCAAGGATGATGACAATACCTGCAACAGGTACCGTACCAACAGTGGCTAATGTGCTGGCTAGAATAATGAAACCGCTACAGGTAACACCTGCGGCCCCTTTTGAGCTTATTAACATTACGCCAAGCATATAAAGTTGTTGCTCTAGTGTTAATGGCATATCTAATGCTTGAGAGATAAAAATAGCCGCTAAAGATAGGTATATTGCTGTGCCATCCAGGTTAAATGAATAGCCTGTTGGAATAACAAGACCAACAACAGATTTGTCACAGCCTAATTTGTTGAGTTTTTCAATTAAGTTTGGTAATACTGCCTCCGAGGATGACGTTCCAAGGACAATCAAAATTTCTGTCTTAAGATAACGAATAACGTCAAAAATGTTGACTTTACAGTATAGGCGCAGAACTAAGCCAAGCACAACAACAAGAAAAATAATACAGGTTATATAGAAGCAAAGTAGCAGTCCGATGAGTCCCGCTAAAGTATGCAATCCGTATTTGCCAATGGTAAACGCCATGGCAGCGCAGGCAGCTAAAGGGGCGTAATACATAATGCTGTGAATAATTTTAAAAAACACTTTAGATAAGTGCTGAATTCCGTCTAAAATTGGTCGACTTTTTTCGCCATACATGAGTAACCCTGTTGCAAATAAAATAGCAATAAATAAGGTCTGGAGGATTTCTCCATCACTAAAGGCACTCACAAACGTATTCGGAATAATGTTCAAAATAAACTCAGATATGCTATTCATCTGCGTGGCATCGTTAATATAAGCCTGTGCTGCATTTATGTCTAAAGTTTTTGGGTTAATATGCATGCCCGTTCCTATGGGGATGAGGTTGGCAATAATAAGCCCAATGCTTAATGCCGCTGTGGTTGTTATGAGGAAGTAAATTAAGGCGGCTCCTCCAATTTTGCCAACAGATTTTAAGTTCTGCATTGCAGCAATACCTGAGACTATCGTTAGAAAGATAATGGGGGCAATGAGTACTTTAATGAGTTTGATAAAGATATCCGCAAAGGGCTTTAATGCTACGGCAAAATCGGGCGTGAACACTCCAAGAATAATACCAATAATAATCCCCAATATGACTTGTGTGTAAAGGTGTCTAAATATATGCATATACTGTTGCTACAAAAATACAATTGCGTCAATGTGTAACAAAACGAGACAGATGTCAATCGAAATTTCTTTTATTATTTTCTTGTAGTTTTTGTAAATTCAGGTGGATTTGGGAGATTATTTGATTGGCTTAGGTCGCGTAAGCCACTCCCATTACTGAGAGCAGCTCCTCAAAGAACGCAGCATGAGAGTTTTCCCTCACACGGCTCAAGCCTCTCAAAGACGTCTTGTGTTACCCAGTTACCCTTTAGCTATAATCACATCACAGCAATGGGATAGTCAGACCAAGTATTACATCCTTAGTAGGCGTGCGTTTTTCAAAATATTCTTTGTACGCAGGATCGTAAGGTGTCGCTTCACTTTTGATCTTGATGTGGCGGCAGATGTGGATGGTACTCATACGCTTTCGAGTCAATTTGATTTTCTCTCCAGTCTTCAAAGCCACCTCTCCCTTGAATTCCCAACAGGGACTATTCGTGTTATGGTGCTTTTGCACCACCCATCTATAGATTGCAAAGGGCGAGCAACCGATAACATTTGCATCGAATGCTTCTGGCGTAGTGCAAAATGCGAACGAATCTATTTAAATGAGTATGGTTCAGTGCCTGAACTCAGAGTGGATGTTGCTGATTATATTGAGTTTTATAATCACCGCAGATTTCATGAGAGTTTGGGATATAAAAAGCCAATGAATGTGTACAAAGAAAGTACTATCGGTTTTAAAAACCAGGTACAAAAACCATCGAGGGTGGCATGAGGTGAATAGGAATAAGAATTTTCAAAAAAACTGTCTTGACAGTTTGGGGTAGTATATTTATTAAGAACCATTTCATTTAGACGCATGACTGCTGGGTAAGCTCATCAATTTGATGAGCTTATTCTAAAAAGACGAATATTTCTAGCGTTTTAGTTTAGCATAGATTCTTAAATCACCTGCGATAATATTTAAGAGGATAAATTACATGCAATTAAAAAAATGTTCAAGTACAATCAAAAAGTCAGTGCAAGCTGTTTCGATGGCATTAGCTATAGGTATAGCATCAACTGCCAGTG